>ERZ779664.1122-NODE-1122-length-11381-cov-2.150450_pt1 | contig 11381 bp, 9 predicted proteins | sample MGYA00511478_ERZ779664 | MGnify/ENA primary metagenome ERZ779664 (study PRJEB29588, sample SAMEA2160437) | human gut metagenome | biome: human gut; feature: human-associated habitat; material: faeces | place: Denmark | collected 2008/2010 ...
TAGTAACAATAGTTGTAATCTTAATACTAGCAGGAATAACAGTAGGAATGGTAACAAGTGACAATGGAATATTAAAAGAGACTAAAAACGCAAAAGAGCAAGCAGAAATTGATAACGAAAAAAGTATAGTCGAAAGAGCAAAAATGCTAGCAATGATGAGAAGTAAAAACGGAGCAATAACATATGACATATTTGAACCAGCACTAAAAGACGAAGCAGGAAAGACAGCAATAGATGTAAGCGATGCAGGAGATACAATAGAGGTACTTTTTACAGACTCAAACAGATACTATGAAATTGATCAAGACGGAAATGTGAGCAAACCACAAAAAGTAGTAAAAGATGAATTTGCAGGAGATATAACAAAAGGTGGAAGATGTGATGGAAGTGAAGAAAAACCATATGAAATAAGTTGTGTTGAGGATTTAGTAATACTAGCAAATAGAACAAATAGAAAAGGAAATTATATAGATGAAAACGGAAATATAAAAGATGTAGTGGCCGAAAAATGCCCCTTTAAGGACAAAAATTTTATATTAACAAGAACTTTAAATTTTGAATCTAAATATTCATACTCAAAGCCAGAGTTAAGATGGAGTTATGATTCTGAAAATGAATTTTATAAAATTGATGATACAAGTACAACAACATTACAAGAAATAATAACAGACAAAAATGGAGTTGGCTTTATACCAATAGGGCCTGATACAGGAGATAGCGTACGAATGTTCTGGGGAAATTTAGATGGAAAAAATTATTCAATAAGAAATTTGTATGAAAATAGAACAGATAGCAATGCAGGATTCTTTGGAGCGATAACTCGAAGCGTAATAAAAAATCTAAAAATTTCAGGAAACATAATTGCTTCTAGAATAGGAGTTTTTGCTATAATATCAAGCGGAGCTAAATATTATAACTGCGTTAATCTTGTGAATTGTAAAGCAAAACAGATAGGGGGACTAACGTCTGACGTTTACGGAAGCATAACAATGATAAACTGCTACAACAAAGCTAATATAAGTAAAGTAAATAGAGGAGGAGGACTTATGAATTGGGATGATGTAGGAGGAACAACCACAATTGTAAATTGTTATAATGTTAGTGAAATAGAGACTAAAAATGAAGCATCATATGATTATGCAAGTGGAATAATAGGAAATTCATATTCTTCGGGAACAAGACAAATAATAAATACTTGTAGTTTGGGAAAAATAAAGCAATATGGCAATAATTTTTATAAAGCATATGGAGGCTCAGTTGTTAGCTTAGAAAATTGTTTTTATCCTAAGAGCATGGTAGCAAATAATGATAAAGCAGTAATAAATGAAGGTAGCATAGCTTTTGACGACTCAACAGTACAAGAAGTAGTTAATACACTGAACAAATATGTAAAAGAACATAAAAATGACTATGAAGTACCATTAAAAGAATGGAAAATAGAAACCATAAACGGAGAAAAGGTGCCAGTACTTGTAGATTAATAAAATAGATAAGGTAAAAAGCATACAAATGTAAAAAGCAAATTTGTATGTTTTTTATTTTTTATAAATACTAATTAAGTAAGCTATCAAAATTAACTATTTACCTTGAAAAAACTGCCAGATAATGATATTATAAAATAGCAAAAGTTAGTAAAAAAAGGAAAAAATATGGAACAAAAATATATAATAAAAAATTGTAAATCTTTTAAAGTAAAAGATATATTCGAATGTGGACAATGTTTTAGATGGAGTGAAGAACCAGATGAAAGTTACACCGGAATATTTGGACATAATGTACTAAATGTTAAAGAAGAAAAGGACATTGTAATTACTGGAATATGCAATGGAGACATAGAAGATATTTGTAAAAACTATTTTGATTTGGATAGAAATTATGAAGAGATAAAAGAAACACTTTCATTAATCGATGATAATATGAAAGAAAGCATAAAATATGGAGAAGGAATTAGAATACTAAATCAAGATTTATGGGAGATGATAATATCTTTTATAATATCAGCAAACAACAATATCCCAAGAATAAAAGGAATAATAGAAAGAATGTCTGCAAAATACGGACAAGAGATTAAATTTAGAGGAACATCTTATTACACATTTCCTACAATAGACGAATTATCACAGGCAAGTGTGAAAGATCTAAAAGATTTGGGACTAGGCTTTAGAGATAGGTATGTATATGAAACCACTAAGAAAATAAAAGAAGGAAAGATTAACCTAGAGAATTTAAAACAAGAACCGACAAATGAGGTAAGAAAACAATTATTAACATTAACGGGAGTGGGGCCAAAAGTTGCAGATTGTATAATGTTGTTTTCAACATTAAAGAGATTTGATGTGTTTCCAGTTGATGTATGGGTTAGAAGAGTTATGAATGATTTGTACATACACAATGAAGATGAAACAAAGGTTAATAAAAAGCAAATACAAGAAATTGCAAGAGATAAGTTTGGAGCACTAGAAGGAATTGCCCAACAATATTTATTTTATTGGAAAAGAGAAAGTTAAATATGAGTCTACAAATAATTTATGGCAGAAGTGGTAGCGGTAAGACTAGCTACATTTTTGAAGAGATAAGTAACCACTTAAATAATGGTAGAAAAAAATATATAATAACACCTGAACAGTTTTCTTTTACAGCAGAAAGAGAGCTTTTGAAAACAGTTGCAAAACAGAATAAATCTGCAATTATTGATGCAGAGGTTTTAACTTTTGCTCGTATGGCTCATAGAGTTTCTAATGAAGTAGGTGGAAGTAAGAAGACTATATTATCAAATTGTGGAAAGTCTATGCTAGTTTATAGCATATTAGCAAGCAAAAACAATAATTTGAAATTTTTGAACAAGTCAAATAATAATATTGATATGGTACTTACTCAACTTACAGAGTTAAAGAAACATGGAGTAACGTTAGAAAATTTAGAAAACTTAAAAGAGCAAATTGGAGATAATGACAAATATTTAAGTAGTAAATTAGAAGATATTTATACAGTATATAGTAAATTTGAAGATAAAATAAAAAATAATTACATAGATGAAAATGATTCACTTTCACTTTTAGAGCAACAGCTAGATTTATGTGATATTTTTAAGAATACAGAGATATACATAGATGAATTTGTAGGATTTACAAAGCAGGAATATTCAATAATTGAAAAGCTTATGAAAATGGCTAATAAGGTGACAATAGCAATTACAAGCAATTCATTGATAAGGGATAAAGATGCAAGTAAAGATATTTTTTATACAAACAAAGAAACAATAGAAAAAATATTAAAACTTGCCAAAGACAATAAAATAACAGTAGAGGATCCGATCAAGCTAGAAAATATTTATAGATTTAAATCAAAAGAATTAAAGCACATTGAAGAAAATCTATATAGTATTCCTTACAAGAAAGATGAAGAAGTTGTAGAAAATTTGAGGTTGTTTTTAGCAAACAATCAATATTCAGAAATAGAAGAAGTGGCAAAGCAAATTACAAAACTTGTAAGACAGGAAAATTACAGATACAGAGATATTGCAGTAATTACAAAGAATATAGAAACGTATTCTAATTTGTGCAAAGCTATTTTTAATGAATATAACATTCCAGTGTACATAGATGAAAAACGATCACTAAGTCAAAATATTTTGGTTAAGTATTTGCTAGCAATACTAGATATATTTGCAAAGAATTGGTCATATGATAGTGTGTTTAATTATGTGAAAGCAGGATTTACTGACATACCATTTGAGGACATCTGTCTAATTGAAAATTATGCCTTAAAGTGGGATATAAAAGGTAGCAGATGGTACAAGGATGACTGGTATTTCCATGATGAAGATCAAGTAGGAACAGATAAAATAAATCACATAAATGAAATTAGAAGAGAGATAGTAAATCCATTAATAAAGCTAAAAAGCAATTTAGCAGGAGAGAAAACAGCCAAACAAATTTCAGAGGAATTATATAAATTTTTATTAGATAATAGGATTAACAAAAAGTTGGAATACAAGATAAAGGCTTTAAATGATATTGGAGAAGTAAATGTAGCATCTGAATATGAAACAAGTTGGAAAACGGTTATGCAAGTTTTAGATGAAATGGTACTTGTTTTTGAAGAAGAAAAAATTACCTTCGATAGCTATATGCAAATATTAAAAACAGGACTTTCTGAAAGCAAACTGGGAACAATTCCAATGGGACAAGATGAAGTTACAGTAGGAGATGTAGATAGATCTAGAAGTCATAAGATTAGAGCTATTTTTATAATCGGATTAAATGACGGAATGTTTCCTTCTATAAATAAAGCTGAAGGCTTTTTAAATGATGACGACAGAAATGTAATTAAGGCAAATGGAGTTGAACTTGCAAAAGGAACAATAGAAAGAATATACGAAGATAATTTCAATATATACAAAGCTTTTACAACTGCAGAAGAAAAGATGTATTTGTCATATTCTTCTTCTGATATGGAAGGAAGCTCATTAAGACCTTCAATGTTAATATCAAGAATAAAGAAAATGTTTACAAACCTGAAAGAAGAAAGTGATATTATAAATAGAGAGTCTGTAATATTAACAAAGAAAACAACATTTGAAGAATTGATTACAAACTTAAGAGAATTTAGAGATGGTAAAGAGATAGATAAAAAATGGTTTAATATTTATAATATTTATATGGAAAGCCCAGAATGGAAAGACAAACTTGAGTCTGCTATAAAGGGGTTAAATTATAAAGCTGTAACAGAAAAAATAAATGAAGAAAATGTAAAGAAATTATATGGAGATACTTTAAAAACAAGTGTATCAAAGTTGGAACAGTATAGCGGTTGTCCATTTTCATATTATTTAAAATATGGTTTGAAATTAAATGACAAAGAAACATTTAGTGTGGAAGCTATGGACACAGGATCATTTATGCACGATGTTATAGATAGATTCTTTCAAGAAATAGAAGATAGAAACATAAGTATAAAAGATATAGAAAACGAAGAGCTTGAGGATATAATATCAGCAATAATAGACAACAAATTAAAGACAAATAGAAACTACAAATTTACAGCAACAGCTAAATATAGAGCACTAACAAGAAGGTTAAAAGAAGTTATAACAATGTCTATTAAATATATTGTTCAAAGTATTAGGCAAAGTGAATTTCAAGTATTTGGTCACGAGTTGGAATTTGGAAAGAATGGAAGAAAGCCAATAGTGGTAACAACTAAGAGTGGACAAAGAGTGGAAATAGAAGGAAAAATAGATAGAGTAGACATCTTAAAAAATCCTGATGGAACTTATGTAAGAATAATTGATTATAAATCTTCTGTAAAAAACATAGACTTAAATAAAGTGATGTCAGGCTTGCAATTACAGCTACTTACTTATTTAAATGAAACTTGTAAAGAAGAGGATTTTATACCAGCAGGAGTGTTGTACTTTAATTTAATAGAGCCATCAACAAGTGCTGATAAAAATATGACAGATGAAGAAATAGAAAATCAAATAAAGCAGAAGTTCAAAATGAAAGGACTTATACTTGCTGATGTGAATATCATCAAAAAGATGGATACCAAAATAGAAGAACAGGGAACAAGCTCTATAATACCAGCTGGAATAAAGAAGGATGGAGAGCTAAGCAGTAGAGATACAAGTGCTATAACGAAAGAACAATTTGAAAATTTACAAAAGTATACAGATAAAATAATAAAGCAAATTTCGCAAGAAATATTGAGTGGTAATATAGATATAAAACCATATTACAATACTAAGGATAAAAAGACCCCATGTGAATATTGTAGTTATAAGTCTATATGCAGATTTGATGAAGGACAATGCAATAATTACAACTATGTAGGAAAATTGAACAGGGAAGCGGTGTTAGAAGAAATAAAAAATCGAATAGGAGATTAAAATGGATTTATCTAATGAGAATGTTTTACATATAAAAAAAGATGGAATAGAATATTTGCAATTTAGAAGATTACTTGAATTTGACAATCTAATAAATTGTTATACGCTAAGACCTTTGAACTATAACAAGAAAACATTAACAAATCAAGAACTTGAAGAAAATTATAACAAGATATGCAAAGCATTGGAAATAGAAAGAGAAAACTTAATAAGACCACATCAGTCACACACAGATTGTATAGAAAATGTGGATAGAACAGATGTAAAATACACTGATGTAGACGGATTTATTACCAATAAACCAAATATAGACTTAACATTAAGTTTTGCAGACTGTACTCCTATTTTACTATATGACCCAGTCAAAAAAGTAATTGCCAACATTCATTCTGGCTGGAGAGGAACAGTCCAAAAAATAGGGAAAAAAGCTGTAGAGCAGATGGTTAGAGATTATCAGTCTAATCCAAAAGATATAATTGCTTGTATAGGACCTTGCATAGGAAAGTGTCATTTTGAAGTTAAAGAAGATGTAAAAGATATATTTGAAAAAACATTTTCGTATTTAGGAAGAAATGATGATATAATAGAAAAAGAAAGCTTGGAAAAATACAAAATTGACACAACATTGATAAATAGACTATTACTAGAAAATTCTGGATTGTTACTGGAAAACATTATAGAGAGTAAAATCTGTACAGTGTGTAATTCACAGATTATGCATTCATATAGAGTTGATAAAGAAAAATCAGGCAGAAATATTACAATACTAGGAATGAAGGGAGAATAGAATGTTACCAAATAAATTAAAAAAAGGCGACACAATAGGAGTGATAGCACCATCAAACTGTATCAAGCAGGATGATTTAGAATATATAAATGCTTCTATTTCACTGATGGAGAAAGCTGGACTGAATGTTAAATTTGGAAAATATGTATTTGGAGAAAATGAAGTTATGACCAATTCACAAAACAGAGCAAAAGACATAAACGAAATGTTTAATGATAAAGAAGTAAAAGCAATAATGTGTGTAAAAGGTGGAGAAGATTCAAATACAACATTAGATTATATTGATTATGAAACAATAAAACAAAATCCTAAAATTTTGTGTGGATTTAGTGATAACACAAGTATATTAAATGTAATTAATAGTAAAACAGGGCTTGTAACTTATCACGGACCAACTTTTAAATCTTTGACTTCTTGGGACAGCGATTATGCTTATAATCAGTTTATTAAAGTATTCTGTGAGGGAGTTAATAATTTAGATGATGCTGAGTACATTACAATAAAAGAAGGACAAGCTCAGGGCGAATTAATAGGTGGAAATTTATTTACATTTATGAAACTAATATGTGGCAAATACAAAGTGAATTTAAAAGGAAAAATACTATTTTTAGAGGAGTTAGGATTTGAGTCAACTCCTAGAATAGTAAATAGCTGTATTTATTACTTAAAACAAAATGGAGTATTTGAAGATATAGCAGGATTATGGATTGGAAATTATGAACATCCAACAAATATATCACTAGAAGAAATAATAAAGAATGCCATAGGTGATGTAAAAATACCAATTATTAAATCTGATAATTTTGGACATATAGATAAAAAGTCTATAATTCCGATAGGAGTTAAAGCAGAGATAGATACGAAAGAGAAGGTAAAAATAAGATTATTGGAAAAATGTGTAAAAGAGGATTAAAGAATGTATGAAAATTGGGAAGAATTAGAGAAATCAATAAAGAATTGCAAGAAATGTAAATTATGCACAAACAGAACGAATATAGTATTCGGAGTAGGAAACAAAGATGCAGATGTAATGCTTATAGGAGAGGGACCAGGAGCAGACGAGGACAGGCTTGGAGAACCATTTGTTGGTAAGGCTGGTCAACTTATGAACAAGGCTTTTCAAGCATTAGAAATAAATAGAGATGAAGTATACATAGCAAATATAGTAAAATGTAGACCTCCACAAAATAGAGTTCCAGAGGCAGATGAAGCAAAGGCTTGTCTAAATTATCTAAGAAATCAAGTAGTGCTAGTAAAACCAAAAATTATAGTGCTTTTAGGAAGTACAGCTCTAAAAAATATAGTTGGGGAAGAATATGGAATAACTGCTTCAAGAGGAAAATGGATAGAAAAGAAAGGTATAATGTATATGCCTACTTGGCATCCGGCAGCTCTGTTAAGAGATGAAACAAAGAAAATAGAATTTTGGAAAGATTTAAAGCAAGTAAAACAAAAAGCAGATGAGGAAAAGTTGAAAATATAGGAGAAAGCTAATATGAACGAATATGAAGAAATAAGAAACTATTGTTTAAATTGTATTACAAAACCTTGCAAAGAAAAAGGATGTCCACTTCAAAATGATATACCAGCATTTATACATGAAAATGATATAAAAAAAGCTTTTGAAAAACTATCTAGTACAACAGTACTTCCAGCAATTTGTGGAAGAATATGCCCGCATAGTCAGCAATGTCAAGGCAGTTGCGTAAGAGGTATAAAAGGTGAGCCCGTATCTATCGGAAAAATGGAATCAATGATAGGTGATATGAGCTTAAAGGAAGGATGGCCGATTCCAAAAGAAGTAGAGGAAAGATTAACAAGTAAAAAAGTTGCGATTATAGGTGGAGGACCAGCAGGGTTGACTTGTGCGGCGTTTTTAGCAAGAAAAGGGGTACAAGTTACAATATATGAAAAGAATGAAAAGCTGGGTGGAATACTATCGTATGGAATTCCTGATTTTAGATTAGAGCCAACAATAGTTGAAGAAACAATAAATAAAATACTTGCATTGGGTATTGAAGCAAAAACAAACTTTGAGCTAGGTGAGAATATTAAATTAGAAGATTTGCAAAAGGAATACGATGCAATATTTGTAGCAATAGGAGCAAATGTTGGTCAAAGCCCAAGAATAGAAGGAGCAGAATTCAAAGGTGTATATAGTGCAAATGCTTTTCTGGAAAATAAAAGGCATAGTTCTTATAAAGGAAAAAATGTAGCCGTGATAGGTGGAGGAAATGTTGCCATTGATACAGCAAGAACGATGAAGAAACTAGGAGCAGAAAAAGTTGTTGTAATATATAGAAGACCAGAAAATCAAATGCCAGCTAGCAAGGAAGAGATAAAAGATGCTAAAGAAGATAATGTTGAATTTTTATTTAAGACTAATATTGTAAAAATTCTGTCAGATGATAAAGAAAATGTTTCTAAAATAGAATGTATAAAAACAAAATCAGAAAGTAGGAATCAATCTCCTAAAAATATAGAAGGAAGTAATTTTGTATTAGATATTGACTATGTACTATTTGCAACTGGTGCAAGACCGGACAAAGAAATAGTTTCCAAATTTAAACAAGATGAAAAAGGATATATTTTAGTAAATGAAGATATGCAAACTTCAATTCCAAATGTTTATGCAGGAGGAGATGTAGCAGGGGAAAGAGCTACTGTCGCTTGGGCAGCAAGAAGCGGAAGAAATGTAGCAAATAAAATATTGGAAAAACTAATACAGGATTGATAAGAAAATCAATCCTGTATTATCATTTAAATACTTCGAACATATAATATAATAACAATAAAATGGAAAGAGTGTGAATCAATGTGAAAACTATATATTTTGACCATTCTGCTACCACTCCGGTAAAAAGAGAAGTATTAAATGCAATGATACCATATTTTGAAATCAATTACGGAAACCCGTCAGCCTTATATTCTTTAGGAAGAAACTCAAAAAGAGCAATAGAACAAGCTAGACGACAGGTTGCAACAGCATTGAACTGTAAAAGTGAAGAAATATATTTTACATCATGTGGAAGCGAGAGTGATAATCTGGCGATAAAAGGATTTGCGTATGCAAATAGATGCAAAGGAAATCATATAATAACTTCAAAGATAGAGCACCACGCAGTTTTGAATACGTGCAAAACATTAGAAAAAGCTGGATTTGAAGTGACATATCTAAATGTGGATGAAAAAGGATTTATAAATATAAACGAATTAAAGAAAGCAATTAAGAAAAGCACGATATTAATAAGTATAATGACCGCAAATAACGAGATTGGAACGATACAGAGAATAAAAGAGATAGGACAAATTGCACATCAAAAAAATATTGTATTTCATACTGATGCTGTGCAAGCAATAGGAAATATAAAGATAGATGTTCAAAAAATGAATATAGATATGTTATCAATGTCGGCGCATAAATTTTATGGGCCAAAAGGAATCGGCGCATTATACGTAAAAGACGGAGTAAATTTTGATAAAATACAGGATGGGGGACATCAGGAAAAAGACAAAAGGGCAGGAACAGAAAATGTTGCTGAAATAGTGGGACTTGGAAAAGCTATTGAAATGGCAAATTTTAATATAGAAAGATATAATGCGAAACTTTTAGAATTACGAGAGTATTGCATAAAGCAACTAAAAGAGAATGTGAAAGATATAAAAATAAATGGAGATTTAAAAGAAAGATTGCCAGGAAATATAAATGTGTCCTTTAAAGGATGCGATTCTAACCAGATTTTGTTAGAGTTAGATAAGATAGGAATATGTGCATCAGGAGGATCAGCCTGCTCGTCTGGAAGTAGCTTGCCGTCACATGTATTGCTTGCAATAGGATTAGAAAGAAGTTATTTAGAAGGAAGCATACGACTAACTTTAGGAGAAGAAAATACAAAAGAGGACATTGATTATTTTATAGCAAACATAACTAAAATTATAGATAAAATAAAAAACGAAGAACAATCAGAGTGATTGTTCTTCGTGAAGGACTCTGCAATTAATTGCGAGACTGCACTTCGGTAAAAAGTGAAATCATATCGTTAATTGTGTCATCATCCAACATGGGTCTCCTAAAGAAAATCTGTACAACAAAGCTTGCCTCAGAATTTCCCTCACAGCTCTTCTTAAAATGAAATGTGGAAAAGCTAGAGATGGGGATGTTTAGATCTCTGGAAATGTGCCTCCGCACAAAAGTGGAAATAGCTTGACATTTAGTAGAATCTTCTTCACCCGTCTCGGGAAAAAAGACTCGCATAAGCGTAACCTGCTGGTTGATGGGTGTCGCAAAACCTAATGAATTCTTGATTTTTTGAGTAATTGTGATTGCGCCAGACATGATTTTAAGTCCTCCTAATGTATACGGTTTTACCGTAAGATATACATTAAGTATACCACAAAACTAGCAAAAAAGCAAGCTACATAATATCTATTGATTTTTAAGGCTTTTTGTAGTATCATAGTAATGTGAGGAAAATATGAATATCCTAATAAAAGAAATTGAGAAGTCACCTAAATTTTTAGAGTACAATGAATGTGTAAAAAATAAAATAAGTCCGATAGAATTATTACAGAATCATTCAGGAGATGCTGACCCATGATTATCAAATCTTTGACTGCACTGTGTAACGACTACAGCATGATCTCTGATCTGGCGCATGAAAAAGCCGAACAGCGTGAGGAAACCTTGAAGCTGCGTGCAAAACT
>ERZ779664.1125-NODE-1125-length-11373-cov-1.593126_pt1 | contig 11373 bp, 9 predicted proteins | sample MGYA00511478_ERZ779664 | MGnify/ENA primary metagenome ERZ779664 (study PRJEB29588, sample SAMEA2160437) | human gut metagenome | biome: human gut; feature: human-associated habitat; material: faeces | place: Denmark | collected 2008/2010 ...
TGACTTTATATCCTCTTTCATAACAAGACGGTCCACAACGACTTCTATATTATGCTTCTTGTTCTTGTCAAGCTTTATCTGCTCGGAAAGATCATAGATTATCCCGTCAATACGCACTCTTGCGTAGCCCTGCTTTACAAGGTCCTCAAGCTCCTTGCGGTATTCGCCCTTTCTGCCTCTTACTATCGGCGATAAGATCTTAAACTTTGTCCGCTCGGGCAGTTCCATTACCTTGTCAACTATCTGATCCACCGTCTGCTGTCTTATCTCTTTACCGCAGACAGGACAGTGCGGAATGCCCACTCTTGCATAAAGCAGTCTGAGATAGTCGTATATCTCCGTTACCGTTCCGACAGTGGAACGAGGGTTTTTCGAGGTCGTTTTCTGGTCTATTGATATTGCGGGAGAAAGTCCCTCTATGCTGTCAACATCTGGCTTTTCCATCTGTCCGAGGAACATTCTTGCATATGATGACAGGCTCTCGATATACCTTCTCTGACCGTCCGCATAAATAGTATCGAATGCAAGCGATGACTTTCCCGATCCCGAAAGTCCCGTCATAACTATCAACTTGTCACGGGGCAGTTCTATATCAATATTCTTCAGATTATGCTCTCTTGCACCCTTGATGATTATTTTATCTATTCCCATTTTCTTTTGTCATCTCCGTCAACAGCTTACTTGCTTTCCTGAAGCTCCTTTATCTTATCACGCAGATATGCGGCGTGTTCAAATTCAAGCAACTTTGCGGCAGCTTTCATTTCCTTTGTCAGTTTTTCTATCAACTGTTGTTTCTGTGCCTTTGAAAGCTTTTTTGTATTTTTAAATTCACTGTCATCGTGAGTAGAAATTTCAAGTATATCGCTGACCTTTTTGACAATAGTCTTTGGAACGATGCCGTGCTCAACATTATATTTATTCTGAATTTCACGGCGGCGCTGTGTTTCGGTTATTGCAACCTTCATTGACGGTGTTACGCTGTCGGCATACATAATAACCGTACCCTCGCTGTTTCGTGCGGCTCTGCCGGCAATCTGAATAAGCGAACGGGTTGAACGGAGAAATCCCTCTTTGTCGGCATCAAGTACGGCAACAAGAGAAACCTCGGGAATATCAAGTCCTTCACGCAGAAGGTTGATTCCGACAAGAACATCAAATTCTCCGAGTCTTAAATCACGGACAATCTCCATTCTTTCAACGGTGTCAATGTCATGGTGCATATAACGAACCCTGATACCCAGCTTTTCAAGATATGCGGTAAGGTCTTCCGCCATTTTCTTGGTAAGGGTTGTGACAAGTGTTCTTTGATTTTTGGCTGTACGGATATTGATTTCGGACACAAGGTCATCGAGCTGACCTTCGGTTGGTCTTACCGAAATTTCAGGATCAAGAAGTCCTGTAGGTCTGATAATCTGCTCTGCAACAACAGCCGATTTTTCAAGCTCAAAATCGCCCGGTGTTGCGCTTACATAAACAGCCTGATTTATTTTTGAATAGAATTCGTCAAAGTTGAGCGGACGGTTATCAAGTGCAGACGGAAGTCTGAAACCGTAGTCAATAAGGCTCTTTTTTCTTGCATAGTCACCCGCAAACATTCCCCGTACCTGTGGAAGCGTTACATGGGACTCATCGACAAAGAGCAGAAAATCATCGGGGAAATAGCTTAAAAGCGTGTACGGCGATGAGCCCGGCGCTCTGCCCGACATTATTCTTGAATAGTTCTCGATACCCGTACAAAATCCGATTTCCTGCAACATTTCCATATCGTACCTTGTACGCTGTTCAAGTCGTTGTGCCTCAAGGAGCTTTCCGTTTTCACGAAAATATGCAAGTCTTTCCTCAAGCTCCCTGTCAATTTCCGCAAGAGCCTTTTTCATCTTATCTCCCGACACAATGTAGTGTGACGCAGGATAGATTGCGGCATGTTTCAGAACAGCTTTGAGTTCGCCCGTAAGCGGATTGATTTCGGAAATTCTGTCGATTTCATCTCCGAAAAATTCGACACGGATTATAGAATCGTTTGATGCGGCAGGGAAAATTTCAACCACATCACCACGAACCCTGAATTTATTACGGGTAAAGCTTACATCATTGCGTTCATACTGCAGTTCAACAAGCTTTTTTACAAGCTCGTCACGGGACTTTTCCATTCCGGGACGAAGTGAGATTACCATATTACGGTAGTCAATAGGATCGCCCAGGCTGTATATGCAAGAAACCGAGGCAACAATAATTACATCTCGTCTTTCGGAAAGTGCAAGCGTTGCGCTGTGGCGGAGTTTATCAATCTCGTCATTGATTGAACTGTCTTTTTCAATATAAGTATCCGTCTGTGCAACATATGCCTCAGGCTGATAGTAATCGTAGTATGACACAAAATATTCAACCGCATTTTCCGGAAAGAACTCTTTGAACTCACTGCAAAGCTGAGCCGCAAGAGTTTTGTTGTGTGCAAGCACAAGTGTCGGTCTTTGAACCCTCTGAATAACATTTGCCATTGTAAAAGTTTTACCCGAACCCGTTACACCGAGGAGCGTCTGTTCACGGTTGCCTGCATTTATACTGTTTACAAGCTTTTCGATTGTCTGCGGCTGGTCGCCTGTCGGCTGATATTTTGAATGAAGTTTAAATTCCATAATACACATCACATTCCAAATACGGATTTTTTATTATGTTTCCTGTTACAAGGCTCTTTATTACAAAAGTCCTGTAACAGAAAACATATCCGAACAAAATTTCGATTTTAATTATAGAACAGATGTTTTAAATTGTCAAATGTTTCTTTTAAAGAACATTATTACTTTTCATAATAGAAGATGTTCCCCGCAAGCCTGCTTTCACGGAGAGAAACATAATCATCATCGGTTATTATGAAATGGTCGATAAGCTCAACTCCGACAGTTGCAAGCGTACTCTTCAAAACTATTGTTGTGTCAAGGTCACTTCCCGAAGGCAGAGCTGTTCCGCTGGGATGATTATGTGCTATAAACGCAGTTTTGGCATTGTGACGAAGTGACAAATCAACAATTTTTCTGACGGGCATATCGGATGAATTGAGTGAACCTTTTGAAATTATATCAAAATAAATCATCTTGCCCTTTGCATCACCGAGCATGAGAGCGACACATTCGTTTGTTCGACCGATAAATTTTGCTTTAAATATTTTACCGAGATTTTCATAGTCGATGATATTATCATGTGACATCTTTGATTCGGTATAAAGCCTTGCCATTTCGGGCAACATTTTGAGCAATGCGGCGGCATTTTCAGACAGACCGAATTCCTTCATAAGCTCGTCAATCGGAGCGTCACACACTCCGCCGACAGTGATATAACGGTCAAGCAGACGATGTGCAAGAGGATTTGTGTCCTTTCTCGGAATAGCATAGTAAAGGAACATTTCAAGAGCCTCGTGCGTTTCAAACACATCAAAGCCGTTTTCTATGAACTTTTTACGCATTCTTTCACGATGACCGCTGTGTTCGTTATCGGTTGTCCGTGCCATATTATCCCCACCGCAAAATAAGTTTTTTCAAACTTTGGGGGCGGATAAAACCGCCCCGACTGATTAATATTAATAATTAAAAGCTGTTATTCCTTTACGCCGTACTGCTCATAGTAAGCGTCAATAGCGGCTTTGAGCTTGTCGTCAATAATAACCTTGCCCTTGTATTCCTTGTTGTAAAGGTGTTCAACAACCTCTGCCATTGTTACGATTGCAGTTGTTTTAAGGCCGTACTTTTCTTCAATCTCGGAAAGTGCGCTCTTTGTACCCTTGCCACGCTCCATACGGTCAACGGAAACAACAAGACCGATTGGGTTTACATCGCCCTGAGCCTTGATAATCGGGAGAGTTTCTTCAATTGAAGTGCCTGCTGTTGTAACATCTTCGATGATAACAACCCTGTCACCGTCATTGATAGGACTGCCGAGAAGAATGCCCTTGTCGCCGTGATCCTTAACTTCTTTTCTGTTTGAGCAATAACGGATATCCTGACCGTATTTTTCGCTGATTGCGATAGTTGCGGCAACAGAAAGCGGAATGCCCTTGTATGCAGGTCCGAAAAGAACATCAAAATCAAGACCGAACTTGCTGTTGACAGCCTCTGCATAATACTGACCGAGACGGCGGAGCTGAGCGCCTGTTCTGTAGAAACCTGTGTTTACGAAGAAAGGAGTTTTTCTTCCGCTCTTTGTAACAAAATCACCAAATTTGAGAACCTGACAATCAACCATAAATTCAATGAATTCCTTTTTGTAAGCTTCCATCAATAAAACCTCCGATACAAAATAGCTTTCGGACAAACATCTGTAATATCCGACAGTTTTACATAATTCAACATTGTAAATTCTACCACAATATCTCGTTTTTGTAAATGACAGTTACACAGCTGTAATCAATCGTAATGTTATGTTAAAACAGAAAAAGACTTCGCAACAGAGTACGAAGTCTTTTTTGATATAACTTTAATTACCACTGAGAACAAATCTCCCAGTTATCCAAAGATGTTGCAAAATCGCTTTCATTTTCAACAATTCCACCGGTATAGAAATATACATCTGTACAACCGACAATATATTTTTGTATGGTAGTGCTCTCTTTGACAGTTATGGGAAAGGCATTCCAATTCACTCTTGCTCTCAACTTCTGTGCACAGTTAAAATCAACCTCACCTACTATATATTTTTGAACAAGCGTAGCATCTACTACACTAACAACTCCGTCACCGTTAACGTCACCGAGAACAATATTCTGACAGGTCATTGTATTAAAAACTTCCAATAATTCATAGAAACATTCACTTATGTATTTCTGTTGTTTAATAGTATAATCTTTATCTAAAATTCCCTCGCCATACTCTTTAAGTTCAAAATTCGGATTGTTAACACTAAGGGCATTAAAAAGCTTTTCTCTTTTTTCAACAAATGTATTCCAAATTTCGTCAGAGTACCAGTTATTATCGTTTTTCTCATTAACAGCATAATAGCAAGTATAGCCGGCACCACTTGGGCTTATCCACGGATTCTCATAAAAATCCTTTAATTCATCATATTTATTTTGTAATTCTATACTCTCCGTTTCTTCCGATAAAGATAAAATTTCTTCTGCCAACTTATAACTATGGTCATAATAGTAATATGCGTACGGCTTTTTTCCACCGGTAGATGAAATATCCATCTTTACTTTTAACGCATAATTATAAATATACGAATAACTGCGTGACACCGCTGAAACAGAAAAAACGGCGGTGCTTGCAATTAATAATACAGCAAGTAATAAAGCACTTATTTTTTTAATATTCATAACAATTCTCCTATTGAAGTATTATTTGTAACTTTTTAAGAAACATTAAATATCCTTTTCTGCAACTCAGTAGCATCATTTGTATTAATGTTACCGTCCATATCGACATCAGCGGCTACTTTTTGTTCTTCGCTAAATGTTATCAGATTGACTATGTACTTTTGTATCATGGTAGCATCCGTAATAGTTATACTGCCATTTAAATCAACATCTCCTAATATGACAGCTTTTATTGATGTTGGTTCTGAATATACCGTAGTTGGATAAACAACATTTCCATATTTTTTGGCTGTTATCTTCACCCTGATATATCGTCCAAAATCATTATCGGTCACTTCATAGCTTGATTTTACAGCACCGCTTATATCATACCAATTATTACCATTGACTGACGATTGCCACTGATAACTCACATTATATGAATCTTTTATAGGATTGCCAATACAAGTTGCATTTAAAGTTTTTCCAACTATTGGTACTCCATCAATACTAACCTTGCTGATTTTGGATTTTGGATTTATCACAACGGTTTTTACTATATTATTATTAAATCTAAAATATAATTCCTGATATCTACCGTTAAGCGAAGTTAAATATTCTTTTTTTAACGTGACAGTACAATCGTTAATTTCATAATCAGTATCTTGATACAACACTCTATTATCAGAGTTAGATATATTGAACAATTCATAATCAGATACATACGAAACTGCAACATCTTCATCTGTATTAGTTACGGCATTAGGAAAAATAGACACAGAATAATCTTTGCTATCTGTATCTTTCAACACAGGTCTAATACAAAAATTTCCGTAAACATCATTTGCTGCTGCATCCTGCCACTTCAAATTACTTCCGCTATCAAAGCAATAGTAGCTTTCTCCACTTGAAATACCTCTTGCGGCATTATAACTACCCTCATAAGGAATATAAATTTTAGAATTACTACCATTAGGTATTATTTCAACAATTACAGCACATTTATCTCCAGAAGAAAATTCAAAAGGTTTACTTAATGTTACAGTAAAATAACCCTCACCGCTGTAAGTGCCTGATGATAATACTTGGTAATCGTTCACATTAGTCGGAACAGAATTATCTTGTAGCGGAATTATTCTTATGTTGTATGTGCAATCAATAGCTTTTAAATATAGCATCACTTTGTTTATGCAATCATAAGTATCAGTAAAAGATGACACATCATATACATTTGCCAAAAACACTCTATCTTTGAAAATATATTCTGGTTTAACCATGTTTGTTATTGGTAAATAATCATAAGAGAGCATATATTCGCTTTCGTCTGCAGGTTGGACTCCTGTTGTCACTGCAAACGGATTGTTTTTTGCGTTCAATGTAGCATCCTCATAGGAAATCCACATATATCCACTTCTTATGTCTTGATATCCCCAACTATTCTTCACCAACCATGCACCGTTACTTTTAGGTTTATAACCATTTCTAAAATTATCTTTTGAAAAATCATCATCCCACCCAACAATACTTATAGCATGATTCAAATAAGCATCAGACAAATTATTAAGAGTTTGTTCATTTCCATTTACATTTTTCACCATATTGGGCTTATAAAATATACCCGCACCAACAGCACCATAATTCTGAATAGCATACTTAATATTATCCATATCTTTGGAAATATATCTAAACCCCGTGAGATTAAATAATGATTTTGAATCTGTAAATGCATCTCCGTCATCCTTTATTTCAATCCAGTTATGGTGTTTATTATAAAAGGTTTGCATAATAGATAAAGGATATTCTGCCTCGCTGATATTTGAGCACCACTTATGGACATCGTTATAGAAAATCGGAGTATTCCAATTTGTTATGTACTGTGCAGCTACTGCAGTTGTAGAACTTCTATTAGGGCCAGTTTCATAATAACCCGGTTCAATTTGACTTTTATTTACTTTTTTAATACAGTCAGATAAAGCAACTGCACCATGCAATTCAGAAACATCAAATTTTCTACCGTACCGTGTTGCAATAAATTGTTCTTCTGTGGAAGCAGCGGCATACATCCAACAAATGCCGACATTGCTTTGATTTCTTATATCTGTTAAATGATTACTTTCTCTCGGGTCATATTTCGTAGTCAACGAATACCCGTCATGTTCAAATGGTACTTCCAAACGTTCCGTATCATCTGCAACATAGCCACCATTATCGTTTTCATCATCTACAGACTCTGATGCCAATACACTTTGAGTGGAAAAAATCGACAACAACAATAATGAAACCAACGAAATTATTCTAATTTTTTTCTTCATACTCTTCTCCTTTATAATATTTATATTTGTGTCCCTGATTAACTATTTTTAAATACAACCATTCTACCTTAGTACCAGTTTATCACCTATATAAGTATATGTCAATGTTTTTTTAAAAGAAAAATCGTATTTTAGAAATATTTTTAATATCATTGGTATCATTACTTTTAATATACACGACAAAATTACGCTTGACTTTATAGAACACTTGTTCTATAATTAAATAAAAACAAATGTTCGAGGCGATGCGTTGTGAATATTAATTGTGCCATTGACAAAAGCAAATATAGAAAAGACAGGGTTATTCTTCACAGCGACTGTAACGGATTTTATGCGAGCGTTGAGTGTTTGCATCATCCCGAAATCAGGAACAAACCTGTTGCCGTGAGCGGTGATGCGGAAAATCGGCACGGAATTATTCTTGCTAAAAATGAGATTGCAAAGAAGTATAATATAAAAACAGGCGAGGCAATCTGGCAGGCAAAGCAGAAATGTCCCGACCTCATAACCGTTCCTCCCCACTTTGATTTGTACAAGCGATTTTCAAAAATGGCGAGGAGAATTTACAGTGAATACACCGACAAAATCGAGCCGTTCGGACTTGACGAGGCATGGCTTGATGTTACCGACAATAAGAATATGAGCGGCAAAGAGATTGCACTCGAAATTAATCGCCGTATAAAGCAGGAGCTCGGAATAACCGTAAGCATCGGAGTCAGCTTTAATAAAATTTTTGCCAAATTCGGAAGTGACTATAAAAAGCCTGACGCTATAACCGAAATCACACGGGAAAATTACAGAGATATTGTGTGGAACTGTCCTGCAAAAGACCTTTTGTATGTTGGCAGAGCAACGGGCAGAAAGCTTGAATCTATCGGCATTTATACGATTGGAGATATCGCAACCGCAGATGTTACACTGTTGCGGTCATATCTTGGAAAATGGGGCGACCTAATTTACGGCTTTGCAAACGGATACGACTCTTCCCCTGTTGCCCATATGAACGAAAACAGCGAGGTAAAGTCAATCGGTAACTCAACCACAACGCCGAAAGATATGGTAACCTTTAACGATGTAAAACAGGTTATATTCGTTTTGTGTGACAGCGTTTGCAGAAGAATGCGTGAACAGGGATTTATGGCAAAAACTGTTTGCATTACGATTCGTGACAACGAGCTGATGTCATTCAACCGACAGCACACAACAGAAATCCACACAAATCTTACAAAGGATATAACAAATGCGGCTATTGAGCTTTTCAAAAAAAGCTATAAAATGGAAAAACCGCTGAGAAGTATCGGGGTAAGCGTTACGGATTTTATTCACGATGATCAGCCGCACCAGATGAGCCTTTTGCGTGATGAAAAGCGACTTATTCAGAACGAACAGCTTGACAAAACACTTGACAGATTAAAAAAGCGATTCGGCAATTATGCTGTTCGCCCTGCCGTTTTGCTTGATGACAAGGAGCTTTCGGATTTTAACCCAAAGGAGGATCATACAATTCATCCTGTCGGATATTTATGATAACGATGCATCTTAGGCGAAAAATTAAAGATGTTTCTCTGATTTTAATGGAGGTAACAAGCTATGAAAAAGTATGTTAAAGTTACTGCCACATTTGATTGTGACGGAGATCTTATCCCCGAATATATTGTGTGGGATGACGGAAGGAGATACCGCATTGACAAAATTTCCGATGTGCGGTATGCGGCATCTCTCAAAGCAGGCGGTGCGGGAATACGCTACACCTGCCATATTCTCGGCAAAGAACGATACCTGTTTTTGGAGGAAAACAGGTGGTTTGTCGATGCCAAACAATAAGCGGAGGATTATATGCATAAGGTCAAAGCAAAGGGAATTTTATCTGCCGCAAACGGCATGAACATTTACAGAGGATGTCAACACGGATGCATTTATTGTGACGCACGCAGTAAATGCTATCAGATGAATCACCGATTTGAAGATATTGAGGTGAAAGAAAATGCCCCGGAATTGCTTGAAAACGCTTTAAAAAGGAAACGCAGAAAATGTATGATTGGTACGGGTGCGATGAGCGATCCGTACATTCCTCTTGAAAAAGAACTGAAACTGACACGAAGATGTCTTGAAATAATCAACCGCTACGGATTCGGTGTAACCGTACATACAAAGTCGGCATCTGTTATGAGGGATATTGACCTGTTTACGAAAATAAACGATAAAAGCAAGGCTGTATTACAGATGACGCTTACAACGGCAGACGAAAGCCTTTGCAGAATAATTGAACCGAATGTTTCCGTTACTAAAGAAAGATTTGAAACGCTCAAGGCATTTCACGAAAACGGTATTCCGAGTGTTGTGTGGTTTTCTCCGTTTTTACCGTTTATAAATGATACAAAAGAAAATATCGACGGACTTTTAAAGTATTGCATTGACGCAAAGGTTAGTGGAATAATATGCTTTGGCATAGGTCTTACTCTGCGTGACGGTGACAGAGAATATTTTTACAGCCGGCTTGACAAACACTTTCCGAATATGAAGGAACGATACATTTATACATACGGAAATTCATATCAGCTTACAAGCAGTAACAATAATGTTCTGATGAACAGGATTTCAGAAGTTTGCAGAAATCACGGAATTATGTTCGGAGTTGAAAATGTGTTTTCGTATTTGCATAAGTTTGAAAGCAAAACCGAACAGCTAAGTCTGTTTGACGGAATATAGAAAAATGAAAAAGATATACGGCAGAAAATTTTACCGTATATCTTTTGTTTTTTAAGTATTCACTGTTTTACAAATGTTATTTCATAGTCGTTATATTTAAGCACAACAGCCGAAATTTTACCGTTCTTTTGTGTGAGTATGGCGGAAGGATTTGTTCCGTCATCAAATGACAAATTGACCTTGTCCGAAGCTGACACGGTATATTTTCCGCTGTGAGTTCCGTCATCCGGACTTCCCGGCGAAAGCCATAAAGTAAAAGTGCCATCATCGGAAAATGACATAGAACCCTGATAAGCGCTGTAATTTGTGTTGTAAACCTCACTCATTTCAACCTCATCACCACTCGCATTCTTAGCACCTTCGGGAACCCATGCAGATGAGGTAAGCTCGGCGGTTACTGACGGTGAAAGCACATTAACGGCAACGATTGCCGCAATGATAAATACGCAGGCGGCAATAACCGATGAAACAATTGCTGTTGTTTTCTTTTTCTTATTCTTCTTTTTTACAGCCCTGTTAGCCTCAAATTTTGCATAGTCAGGCTTTTTAACAGATTTCTTACTCATTTAATCACCGATATTTTACTTAAAGGATACAATAATTCCGCCGTAGTTTACGGTAATTTCAGCAGGAACATCACCGTTCCATTTGGTTACGGCAGCAATAACATTTTTATCGTTGGAATATGTTATTACAACGGAGTCGCCCTCAACTATGTACGCACCTGAATTTGCCGAGGCACTTGTGATTCCGTCAATGAATGTTCCGTCCTCATTAAAAGTAAATCCGCCGCCTGAATAAGCAGAGCCGAAAAGATCTCTCAAAGAATATTCTTCAGAAGAATTTTCATCTTTTGCATAGTACGGAATAAGAGTTGCACTGAATTTTGGCTTTTGCTTCTCTCCGCTGATTGTCGGAACAACAATTTCACTGTCATTTGAAGATGTTTCGGCTGTGTATCCCTGTTCTGTCGGCTCTTGTGAAGCTTCACCCGATTTGGTTGCAGGCTGTGTGGTTTCGGATACAGAGTCGGAAACATTCTGTGTTAAGTTTGTATTACCGATGGTT
>ERZ779664.1133-NODE-1133-length-11308-cov-4.321514_pt1 | contig 11308 bp, 15 predicted proteins | sample MGYA00511478_ERZ779664 | MGnify/ENA primary metagenome ERZ779664 (study PRJEB29588, sample SAMEA2160437) | human gut metagenome | biome: human gut; feature: human-associated habitat; material: faeces | place: Denmark | collected 2008/2010 ...
AAGCCGTAATAGTCCGCGCGCTGCCGAGCCACGTGCCGAACTGCCAGCGCATCACAGAGAGACACTGTTTCATTGCAGCAGCCTCCTTCGCGCAAAGAAGATGAACGCCGCGCAGCCGAGCACCAGAAGCACCGCCTGATACAAAAACAGAAAGCCGAACGACGGCAGGATATCGGGCAGGATAGTATTGGTCGGGCTGAATTTTTCTTTTTGCAGCGCGCTCGCGACGAGGTGCATCAGGAAGAACAGCACGAACGGACCGCAGAGAGCCACATATCTGTTGGGCACTGCGGCAGACAGAGCCGTGCCGATAACTCCCCACACGACGCCGAAGAGGAACGCGAGCAGGATTATCACTCCGACCAGGCCGAGCCCGCCCACGACGTTTTCAAACGGCTGCAATATGCTTCCGTCAAGCGGAGTCTTCGAATGTCCGTTCGGGACATACGGGTCGCAGAAAATGAGCATTATGAGCGCAAACACCGCAAGCGGCAGAGCGTTCGCCGCGCCGCCGCAGACAGCGTTTGAAAAAAGCCTTGTGAACATATACTTTCTGCGGCTCTTCGAGCGCACGAGCATAAAGCGCAGGTATCCGCTGTTATACTCATCGCAGAAACGGAACACGCCGGGCATAACGGTTATTATCGGCGTAAAGATAAGATATCCGCCGAGCGCGAGGGACGAGAAGAAGAAATTGATATAATCTGCCTTGTTATCCCACCGCGCAAAATACAGAAAATACTGATACTGCGGCTCGACAAGCAGAACAAGTCCGAGCAGCAGGGATATCAACATCCCGGTTGAAAAGAGCTGACTTTTTACATCCTTTCTGAGCATAGGATCACCCCGCTCAGGGCTTTATGATCGTTGCGGGATCAATACTTGCGCCGTCCTTCGTGGCTGAAATATTCAGGTGAGGACCGGTTCCGTATCTGCCGACGAAGCCGATACTGTCGCCGCGGGCGACAACATCGCCCACCTTAACGGAGAAATTTGCCGCGCTGTATTCAATGACATAGCCGTTGGCGCATGTCAGCACGGCACACGGCGTTTTGCTTTCATCATCTTTTGTGTACATCTTCGTAATTTTTCCGGTGGCGCAGGCAACAACCTTTGCACCGAAATCAGCTTTGATGCTTATGCGCTTATACTGAGTGCTGTACGGAGAGGAAAGCTGTGTATAGCCGGGCACGGGCCAAATGAATCCGGCGGCGCTGACATTTGCATTTGAAGCATCTGTTTTCTTTGTTGCCTTTTCCGTCTGCGCGGCGGTGCCTGCTTCTTTGGCAGTGTTTGCTTCCTCTGCAGCGGTTTCCGGTGCGCCGCTTTCGGGAGCAATATCCTTCGCCGTGTTGTTCTCCCCGGTCTCTGCCTGCGCCCCTATTCCGGTCGGGTCGGCAGTTGTGCTCGGGTCTGTTTCGGGTTTGCCGCTGCAGGAACAGAGTCCCAACATGAGTGCGATTGCGGCAGCGAGCGATACGAATCCTTTTGTGCGTTTCAACATTTTGTTTTCCTCCTTTTAGTTATTCGTATCTATTCGTAACGGCGTAAAATTCACCGGTTACGGCATTGATTATAATGTCATTTTCATATTCGCCGTATTGCTCCAGCGTTGCAGTAGTAGCGATGCAGAAACGCCAGCACGGGAACACGGTCGAATTATATGTTTCGGGATCTTCGACCGACATATATTCAAAGCTTATCTCTTTTACTATAGAGTCTTTGACAAGTCCCGCGGCGGCAAGCTTCTTCTGCAGGACTGCGAGAACGCCGTCGAGCGTCATGACTCTGCTGTTTACGATTTTCGACTCGCCAAGCTCAAGTCTCGTGAGCCTTGCTTCGACAACACCCCTGTCGTCTATTGCGACGGTGCATCCTGTGCTGTCAGGCTCGCCGCTCGAAAGCGGTATTCCGTCTGCGACCTGGACATATTTATATTCATATCTGCCGCGTTTGGCACGGTTGCCTCGCTCGGTCAGAGGTTCAACGACCTGCGAAGAGACGAGCTCAAAATCGGTCATTCCGAGGCGGCCGAGAAGTTTATCCGACAGGCGGCGCGCATCGTCGGGAGAGATATTGCAGCCCTTTGCCCAGCCGGGTTTCAAAGCAGTCGGATGATTTGACGCGCTCAGGACTTCGGACACGCCGAAATAAAATCCGCCCGGGAGCAGCCCGGCAGACGGATCGTCCTCCGCCGTTTTCTCCGAGCCGGGATTGAACATCGGATCGTCGCCGGAGAAGAACAGGTCTTCAAGCTCGAGCAGGTCGAAGAAGCGGTACTGCGCGGAATATGTCCGTATATCTCCGGTTATCTTCGGCACTTTTATCTCGGCGTCGATATGCACGGTTATGCCGCCGGATGAGATATCACGCTTGAGATGCTCGGTTTTTGAGAGAACGGGCGTCGTGCCGCCCTGATTGCTGTTATCGGCGGGAGCGCTCACGAGGGACTCGACGAGCAAATCGTTCGAGCTTTTTGCGCGAAGGACATTTCCGTCCATGACAGACTCGGGCGTTTTTTGGCAGGCCGCAAGCAGCAGAACGGAACAGGCAAGAAAAAGCAGCACGGATTTTTTCACAGAGACACTCCCTTTGATTTGTATAAAACATTTTTCTCAAAAACCATGCAACGGGCATACAAAAAAAATAACGGCCGCACAATTCGGAAAACTGTGTGACCGTATTCTTCAAGAAGCGGGCGACCCGTTAAAATGTCCGAGGTTTGCTCGCCGGTATAGGCTCGGATTCTCCGGGTCGATGCCGATAACGACCACCGTTCGGTTTTTGCTGTTGTTTAGTCGGTCTTGCTCATTAGTGGCTTCGCTTAAGCGAACCATTCCATTATTTTGCCAACTATCCCTATAAATGCCCAACCGAAATACGTCAGCACTGTCCCAATCGTTATAATAATCAGCCAAAAGGCCTGTTCTAATGGACCCATTTTTAAAGGACTCATTGCTATTACCTCCAGAATATGAATTATTGTTTAGCAAAATATCAGATACACTCAATTCAGCAGTAATATTTCTATGTGCTATTACATGCGCAACTGTATCCGACTCACCATAATTAAAAGATTGGACATTGAAGCCTTCTGATTCTTTTGCGCTGTTTTGCCTTTGCAAAAGGTCGGTCAAACCATTGGAATCACATCCTCCTCACAGTTGTGGCAATATATTAAATATTCTCAATTCCGCTTTTTACAGCTTCATTATACTGCAAAGCAATTATCATGTCAATCATTTTGTTTTTTTGCAAATTGAACTGCCTGCAAAGCGGCTGCCGTTCTTTTCCGGCTCGAAGATTGTTATTCTCATATCCCGAGAGCACGGCGAAGCCCAGCACGCGGCTGCCGCTTAGATTTATCAAAAACAGAAGCGAGCCGCAGAAAAAGCCGTAGCCGAGATTCAGCACCAAGGCATAGGCCGCCGCGAGATACGGCTCTTTGCGGCACTCGTATATATGGATTTTGAGCTCCGCGCAGTTTGCAACTGTTTTTTGGCTCTGAGCGTTCATACATTCATGAATGCCAAATCACCGGTTGCAGCAATTAAAGTTCGCTTTTATTTATTTTTTTGTTTTATTTTTTTACGGTCTTCAATGGTTTTCAGTGTTAGTATTGACGCAACCACTGCAAAGGACACAACCACCTCAATGCATGTTTTAATCAGTTTTATATCATAATCCTTGCTATTGTCAAAAATAACATGCACTGTGCCGTCCGGCTCCGTCATCTCAAAAACAGCGTACGACGGCGATATAGCACTCGCTACTTTTCCGGTGTTCTTCATTTCATAACGAACTCCGTTTTTGACGCGCCGGGTCTTATAAAGCACCTCGTTGCTCCAATACGAACTGTTCGCAGTTGTATCCGGTATTTCATCACAAGTGATATTATTTGCATTCCTGTCAAAGGTCGCTGCAATATCTTCCCTGACAAAATAGACGGCTATGTTATCTCCGTTCCAACCGACGCCGAAACGCCCGCTGCAATCAAGAGTATATCCATAGGCAAACTTCCCGTCTTTGTCATACACCGATATGCTGTTGTGACCATTTTTTGATTCACCGACAATGGCGATATATCCGCTGTCGCTTACATCAAAGCAGGATATCGACTCCCAATCGGGCTCTTTATTTGTCGACTCAAAATTGATACTCCCAAGAAATCTGTTCCTCTCTTCGGCACTCAATTTCGTCGTCGAAAAACCGATATCCAGCGGCAAAGCCGAAACGGTCGCGCTGAAAATAAACATTATGCAGACAAGCGCGGCTGCCGCGCCGCCCAAAAATCTGCCGAATTTATGTATCACTCTGATGCACCTCGCAATCAATATACCCTTTCCTGCCGCCGAAAGCGGCTTTTAACAGGATAAAATTCGGGCGAAAAATCCCGGCGAAAATAACTTTTGGGAAGTCTTGACATTTTATATTATACACTGAGAAAATGCATTTGTCAAATTTAGCATAATAGTGCATAGACCGAAAAGCTGCTGTCGCTGTCGATTTTGAAATCCACGCTGAACGCGCTCTTTCGAACGACCAAAAGCTCATGCATATCCGGGCGGGCGTGGCGTATCTCGAGATTGCGCAGAGTTATATTCCGACAATCTTCAACGGCTATGTTAGTCACCTTGCCGTCGATAACAAAAATCGAATCTCCGCCGTCGAAAACAAGATCCGACACGCCGCCGAAATAGAACGGAACGGCGTTGAGATGCGGCGTTTCGTCGGGCGAAAACTCCTTTTACCCGGCGGTGTTGGTGATAACGAGCATATATTCCTTGCAGCGCTCGCTGTCGATATAATAAGCGCCGCTGTCGAACACGGCGGTCTTCTCCCCGTCCTCAGCTTTCAATGCCGAGATAAACTCTGCGAGTTTCTCCGAAATATCCTCATTCGGGACTATGCCGAAATCGGCGGCGTTAAATATTTTCAGAGTTGTCCTCCAAAAATTCACTGCTAATGAGTCTATTCTATCAGATTGCACGGCTAAGAAGCAAGACGGAAAGACGAAAGAGCGTCCTCTTTTCGGAGAACGCTCTTTGATGCAATTTCACTGTGCTATGCCGGGATATCTTCCAAAAGACTCTCAAGCGCATCTTTTACAAACCCGACCGACTCCTTGTGATACTGCGCCTGCAGGTCTTTGCGGAAGCACGAAATATCCGCATCGCCGCAAATGGCGTGAAGCTGTTGAACGGCGGCGTTTCTCACATAACAGTCCTCGGAGGATATGTATGATTTTATTTTATTCGCCGCATCGGCTTCACCCAATGCATACAGCGAACAAGCCAATATAGCTCCCGCCCGATCTGATTTTTCGTCTTTACGAGCAGACAAAAGCAGAGCGCGCACCTCGCTCTTATAAGCCGTCGGATTCATTGACGCGGTGTCGTATAATGACGAATACACATATCCGCGGACAAGTTCCGAGCTGTCGGCGATATGCTTTTCAAGTCCGTTTATCGCCTCGCGGCTGTCAGTTCCGCTCAGAGAATCGCAGGCATTGACCCTCACGAGCTCATCCCGGTCATTCAGAAGGCGCAGCAAAATATCTGTATATTCGCCGCGCGCACCGCCCAGCACCTGCGCGACCCTGTTGCGAATCTCGGGATTACAATCGCGCGAGAGCCTTTCGAGTTCCGTGTATACGGAGCTGTCGATATTTGTACCCTCAAGGTCGTTTAGAAAATCTATCTTTTTGTCGGTTGCGGTTTGCATGGTTTAGAGTTCCTTATAATATTTCACACTGTCAGCGCACGGCCTGTGGTTTTGAGTGCGGACTTGTTGAGTTCATCGTTGTCGAGCACGAGCTCGCCGTTGATAAACACTTTCTTTATGCCGAAAGACTTCGTCTGATCGGGCGTTGCGTTCTTCGTCTCGTCCTCATCGAACACGGTAAAATCGGCGAAATATCCGGGCTTTACATATCCGCGGTCTTTGAGCATGAATCTGTCGGCGGTCGCGCCGGTCATGCGGCGGACGGTGTTGGGCAGAGTGTCGCCCGTACCTCTGAGAGAATCGCGCAGGAACTTCGGATAGCAGTCATAGATAGCCGGGTTCTGAACGCCGAAATCCTCGACCCAAGCATCGGTCATGTAGAGGCAGTTGGGGTTATGCTCGAACTCGCGGATTATCTCTGGAGTGCTGTACGGTCCCATATTGACCCTGCCCTTGAAGTCGCTCTCCTCGCAGAGCTGGAGATACATGTCGAGATCCGATTTTCCGTTCTCCTTTGCTATCTCGTGGACGGTCTTACCCTCGTATTTCTCATATCCCGGACCGATATACGCTATCTGAATATCTTTGAAGCCGAAGCCGAGAAGTATGCTCGTCGCCTTGATGAGCACGCTGAGTTTGAGCTTGTTGAGCGGCTTTTTGCGCTCCTCTTTGCTCATTCCCTGATACCACACGGGGAGCACGACCGTTATGACGGACACGCCCAGAGTTTCATTATATATATCGAACATCGCATCGACGCCGTTTTCGCGCAGACTATTCTGAATGGCGACGAACTCATCCTTGTCGCCGAACGACTGGCGGCCGACAAATATCGCGTGCGAATGCTGGAGCTTGAGGTTCGTACCCTTTGATATTTCAACGAGCTCATCCTCGGCTCTGAGCAAATGCGAACGTCCGAAAAGCGAATCGTAGGACATTGAGACTTTGCTCTCCGCCCTCGGATGGACGGTGAGCGGCTTATTGTATTTGCAGCAGAGCTTGACAACTTTTTTGAGCTCCTCTGTGTCGGCATAGAGCCCCGGCTCATACATCAGACCGAGCGAGACGCCCGCCGCGCCGTCGCGCAGGTTATCTTCGAGGATGCCGAGCATTTTCTCCTCCTCCTGCGCCGAGAGCTTTCTGTTTTCATATCCGGAAACAGACGCACGCGCCGAGCAATGACCCACGAGCGTTGCGATATTGCAGGGCATATTTCTGTCTATAGCGGCGTTGAATTCTTTTATCGAGCCGTATTTCCCGGTGGTGCCGTTGAAGAAGAAAAGGCCGCCGCCTATCTTGTCTTTATAGGGCGTATCATCGTCAAAGCCGATGGCGGAAAGGCCGCAGTTTCCGGTCACGAATGTGGTTATGCCCTGGCGGATAAACGGCTCAAAATATTTGAGCGGTTCCGTCTTTATGGCGAACCAGTCATTGTGGGAATGGGGATCGATAAAGCCGGAGGCGAGCGACCTGCCCTCGAGGTCGATAACGCTGTCGGCACGGCTCTCGTCAACATCGCCCACTTCAATTATTCTGTCTCCCTCGAACAGAACGCTGCCGTTCACGGCGTCGCTGCCCGTTCCATCGTAGATCCTGCAGTTTTTAAGTAATGTTGCCATAAACTCCACCTCTTCCTTTATATTTGAATAAAAATAACTTCGGAAATTCAGCCCTCTGCGGGCTTATAGTGGCTCACATTCGCGTTGATGAGCTTATCGTAATCGACAACATGGAACAGCGAGCCGTCCTCCATGGGATAAACGCAGACATCCTCCGCCTCGTTGTCATAGTTCGGGCAATATCTTGTGAACTCCACGCGAACCGAGCCGGTGTTCGGATCGATCGCGATTATCTGCTTCTGAGTGCTGTTCGCCGCGTCATAGAAGAGATAAAGCATGCCATTATAGACCGAGCCGCCCTGTATTCTGTCGAGCTTCTCTTCGAGCGATATCGCGCGCAGGAAAGTCATTGTTTCGAGGTCATATTAAAGTATCTCGCCGACATTGTGGAACTGCGAGGTGTAGAGATATCCGTTTTCCCTGTCTATCGCGCACCACGGGATGCCGTCGGTCAGATACTCGCTCGACATATCATAATATATCCCGGTATATTTGAGCGTTTTGCAGTCATAGAGCAGGATGAAATTATACAGATGCTTTCCGTCAACCTTGCCCTCGACAGGCGCGTATATATAGCCGTTGGCGCAGTCGATGCCGCCGATGTGATTGCTGCCGTATATCCACAGAGAAAACTGCTTTGCTTACAGCAAAACGGGCGAGACAATCGACGCAAAAGTGCAGTTTTCCGGGAATGAAGCGAAGATATATTCGCTCTCCCCAAGCGGAATGACGCAAAAAGCGCAGGTTCAGTTGCACTGCGGAAGAATTCATCTCGAAACAGTCCCCGGCGAAGCGCTTATAATTGATATTAATATATGAGATGTGCATTTCAATAGATGTCTTGAGATGTCTTGATTTTGATATTTGCAAATAAAATATTTATCCTTAACGAAAGAAGAAAGTTTATTTCTGATATCATCGGCACTTCCGACTTCGATTGTTGATTTATCAACAACTTGCATATATACCGAGAAGTTTATTGAACAAGTAGGTCAATGCATCACTCTCCGACGGGAAACCCATGCAACAAAGCTCCGTTCCTCTTTCCCTTTCCAGAACTTCCCAACGAAAATAGTTTTTTCTTATGCAATAACCGTCCCTCACATTGTTGTCAAAATCAAACAATACAATATCAGGATTTATTCCGTTCTCTATAAGCTGATCAACAAATTCCTGCCGCGTCATGTTGGCTCTCCTTTATATATCTGCGAGTTCATCATAACATGCAAAAATTATCAAGTCAACATTTCTTTGCCGCTAAGAGTAAAAATACATCTGCGTGTATCAGAGCTACTTATTCCCTTTGGCTGTATTTATGGAGGCGATAAGGATTCTTTTTATCTCGATACATCTATTAAGCATTGTTTTGTCGTCATAATATCCGCTCTCAATCAAAAATTTCATAATCAGCGAACTTTCTGCCATTTTTCCTCGCTCCTTTACCAAATGCTTTTCTACCGCATGTAGAAAAGCTACCTTACTTTTTCACTGTTCACTATTACTTTTAACCTTGCCAAAACTCCGAGCAAATCAGTGAAGAGTTAAAAGTGAAAAAAGTAAAACTCCCGCGCTAATGCGCAGGAGTTTTGTCTATGGGCTACGAAAAAGATATTTTCGGCAGTTTTGCGTATGACTTCGAACTCTCGCAAAAACTTATATTCGGTTAATCATATATGCGACTTTTATTTTATTATTCGGGAATAAGAACATCCCCGCCGGAGATTACCACGTCAGATGCGGAAATGGCACTGTCAATGGTATTCGATTCGTCAATTTCGCCTTCGTATGTTATCTGAACATTTTCTCCCACTCGGATAGCTCCGATTTCTGCATAACGGGAGATGCGCAGATCATTCAGAAGGATTTTGTACGTGATTCCGTCATCGGGATTGGCGCAGAGAATGGAATCGTCTAACAGAATATACTCATCGGTTATCTCCGTAATCTTACCGACAATGGTATTCTGATACGGCTCATACTCTGCTTCGGTGGAATTCTCTTTTGCATATTTGATAATCTTACTGGCTGCATCTTCTCCGATATTGAAGAGGTATTGGTAATTAAAAGCGTTTGTCCACAGATAGCCGTCTTCCGTCACATACAGAGCAACTTTGTAAACACCAAGAGCTTCGGAAGTAATCGTAAAACTGAGGTAACTTCTGTCACCAGCCGTCCATGTTTGATCTTCAACGAAAGGGGCGTTCCTACATTCGGACAGAACTTCCCACACATAATCGTCACTGCTCAATGCAAAACGTTTGCTATCAGGAGTATTGTCTCCCTCAGAAAAGCGCTTAAGCTCCACGACCTCGGACAGATTTACGGCATCCATAAGCTCACCAAGGGTGTTCGGAGGAGCATACTCGTCATTTTGAAAGACATAATAACTGTCCTCCATCTTTACGGCTATAAACTGACTTTGAGCAATATCCTTCAATGCATATGCTTCAAACTCGGCAGAATATTTTTTTCCATTATTGACTTCATCATATCCAACCACAGTGTAGTTGCCAATACTCTCGCCAATCCATGTTTCTGATACCGCACGGCCTTTTCCATGATACTCAATACCGTCAATTTTGACATTCCTATATTTTTCATATACAGTCTGATACTCCCATGGCCATACAATTGCAGATTCGCTGGCTCGGATAGAAAAGTCCTTGTATCTGCCGTCGGTTCCCTCCGGTGTTACATTTTCCCGAAATAGCGATGGGAGGATTGCTGCCCCTGCAATTACAAGCACTGCAAAGCATGCTGCCAAGGAACCCCATTTTAACCAATGTTTCTTATTTTTCGTCTTGCACTTAGCTGCGCCGGCGACAAGATCGTCATCAATTTGCCCGATGGCATTTGCGATTCTCGGTGTTTTCATATTTCAACGCCCTCCTTAATCAAGTAATCTTTTAGTTTGTTTCGGGTGTAGAACAACATATTTTTGACCTTACTCTCAGTAAAAGAATAGCGCTTTGCAATCTCCCTTATAGAATCGAAATAAAAATACTTGCGGATGAAGACATTTCTGACATATTCCTCCTGACTGCGAAGAAACGTACTGATCAGCTCACCTACATCCTCGTCGCTCACATCGGGGGCATATCGTTCATCCGGCAATACTGCCGCAAGCTCGTCCAAGGATAAAATGATCTCCGCTGACCGTTTCTTTCGCTTCATAAACTCCAGTCGCTTCAAAGAGAGATTTCGTGCAATCTTGCAGGTAAAGGGCATGAAATTGTGCGGTCTTGTAGGCGGAATGGTGTTCCACACACTCACATAAGTATCATTAACGCATTCCTCAGAATCTTCGTGATTATTTAGAATGTTATAGGCAATACTGTGGCAAAGTTTTCCGTACTTTGCATCCGTCTCCTTGATCGCCTGTTCATCTCTATTAAAATAGAGTTCTATGATTCTCAGATCATCCATGTTGTTCACCTCCCTCATTTGACCTAAAAGCGCTTTCACCTATTAAGTACGTTTTTTGAGGCGATGGTCTTATAATTAATAAAAAGTCGTGAATCTTTTTATCAAATAAAAATGATTGTTTTTCTAACTATATCATATTTCCACATTTCTTTCAATTCCTACAGAAAATGTCGTAAAATTGTTTTATAGAATTCAACATAATTCAACTTATAAATCTGCGGTCAATTGCAAAAAAGAAAAATGCAGCTTCAAAAAGCCGCATGAATACTGAATTCTATAAAAAACACCATTTAACTTAAGGGTGCAGATTTCAATGGTGTCTTCACGGAAGGACTTGAAGTTGCTTCGCAACCCCTTTTGACCGCTGCGCCATCCTCGCCTCGCTGCATCTGCCACCGGCAGCGCTCGGCGACGAAGCCCGGCACGCGCGTGCCGAGGACAAATTTTGTCTAACAAAAAAGAAACAGTCACCAAAACGGTGACTGTTTCTTTTTGGCAGGGGCAGAAGGACTTGGTCTCGCCTGCCGGCTCGGTCGGTG
>ERZ779664.1135-NODE-1135-length-11294-cov-3.048670_pt1 | contig 11294 bp, 11 predicted proteins | sample MGYA00511478_ERZ779664 | MGnify/ENA primary metagenome ERZ779664 (study PRJEB29588, sample SAMEA2160437) | human gut metagenome | biome: human gut; feature: human-associated habitat; material: faeces | place: Denmark | collected 2008/2010 ...
CTCCGACCTTTAACCCCAATAGATATCGCTATCTAAAGTGGCGTTACATCGCAGGGTGGTTGACAGCACCCTTTATGGCAGAGTTTACTCAGCCATAACTGTATTAGGTACTTGACTATCTTCAAGATAGTTTATTCCCATACGATACAGATTCATTGCTCCGATACGGTCATCATTAGATTTGTAACCGCAGTTTTTACAAGCAAACAGATGTAACTTCTTGTTACGATTAGCCTTCTCAATATGTCCACATACAGGACAACACTGACTCGTATAACGAGGATTTACCTTAATTACAGTAGACTGGTTCTGTTTGGCTTTGTAAATTAGTTTTTGTTCAAGGTCATAGAAAGACCAAGATACAGAAACATATCTGTCTTTGGTACGAACTCGTTCTGTGGCATTACGGACACCAGACAAATCTTCCAGTACAAAGAGAGTGTGCTTCGGGTTATTTTCAACGAGTGCCTTCGATACTTGATGGTTTACATCCTGCATCCAACGGTTTTCTCGCTGACCGATAGCTTTTAGTCTTCGCCTTGAGGATGGCGTATGTCGCATCTGTAATTCTTTGCGAAGTTTAGAATAAGCAGCTCTTTTCTGCTTAATGGTTTTACCACTGACAAATCCAGACTTGTGATGACTGTCATAGGTCGCAACAACGAAGTTAATTCCTCTGTCAATGCCTACAACATTACAAATGTCAGAAATATTACTTTCTTCGACATCATAAGTTACTGGTATGTGAAGATAATATTTACCATGTTTGTTTGTGAGCTTAGCTGTACCAAACCTATAGATTGTGTGGTCAAAATATTTAGACATACCTTCAGCGAAATATGGCAGTTTAATACGACCATTCAGCGTATTCACAGAAAAACAGTTTTGCGTTAAAGAATAATCTCTGTTCCAAACTAAATCATACTGAGGTTTCTTGAAGGTTGGTCGTATCCATTTATTTTGATTTTCGAGAATAGTTCTATATCTTGCAATGACCGTTTTCAAAACGGACTGAGCCATTTGCGATTTCAGACCAAATTTTTCTCTTAGAGTAGAATACAAAACTTTATTCAGTGAAAACTGCTTTAAATCATGAGTTTGGAATACATAGTCTGAAACATAATTACAGGCATCACGATAAACAGACATAGTTTCATCAAGCAAAACTTTATCTGCATCAGTAGCGACTATTTGAACTTTTGCTGTTATAGTCATCTGTTCCATAGATGTACTCCCTTCATTGATATTTCACTAGATATAGTATATAATAATAGCTAGTGAATGTCAATGATTATCAGAGGTAGGCTATGGACAATAGATATAATCGTCATAACAGACGAAAATACAGTCTAAAAGTACATATAGTTCTTGTAACTAAATATCGTAAGAAACTACTAAAAGGTTCTATTACTGACGATGTTAAGCAAAAAATTTTTGATATAGCCAATACTCGTGGCTACGAAATAATCGCTATGGAAGCAGACAAAGACCACTTGCATTTCTTAATAAGTTATGATACGACTGATAGGGTTTGCGACATTGTTAAGATTGTAAAACAAGAAACAACATATTACCTATGGCAAAAGTATGGTTCGTTTCTGTCTAAACAGTATTGGAAGAAAAGGATATTTTGGTCAGACGGATACTTTGCTTGCAGTATTGGAGAAGTATCGTCAGCGACTATACAAAAGTATATTGAAAGTCAGGGTTAATGGCGAAAGATTCACAAGGCTCCTCCCACCACCTAAAGGTAGTGGGAGGAGCCTATGGCAAACGAAAGGATTTAATTTATGAAACTACTTTCAAAAAAAGCTTTTTCTCTTTTCGCTTCTTACATTTCCTTATATAATTTATAAAGAATATCAGCTTCTGTAAAAACTCCACTGCCGTCCGAATTTTATGACTCCAGCACTACTTCCCTGTGTGTTGCAGCGGAATCATAAATCGCCTGCATAATCCTGGAGGTAAGCACTGCTGTGTCAATGTGGGACGGCAGCTTTTCCCCGGTACGGATACAGCGCACAAACGAATTGATTTCCGTTTCAAACATATTTCTGGTCTTTGCTTCCGGTACATATTTGACTAATGCTCCGTGTTCTGTCGTGTAAAGGGTGAACTCTCCTCCATACGTCAGCCGAATACCGCCCTTATCACCCATAAAGTCTATAAACTGTTCATTCTCGTCAATGTTCTGCGCCCATGCACCGTGTACGGTAAAGACCGGGCCTTCTGTCCGAACCAGCGCCGTCACAGAATCATCCACATCATAAACACCGTCATACTTCGGAGGACCAGCCCACATATCCCGGTACACATAACCTTCCATATTTTTCCCGAGCTTGCAAAATGTTTCGCCGGACACCGTAAGGGGCTTGGGATCATTTAAACAATACATGACAAGATCGAGATAATGTACACCCCAGTCAATCAAAGAACCACCGCCTGCAATTTCTTTCGTTGTAAACGCACCGCCAAGTCCCGGAATCGAACGAAATGCACGAAAACTCAGATAAACATGATATACCTCGCCCAAACGTCCGTCCTGAATATACTCCCGAATCAAGTTTACCATATCGTTAAACCGGTTCACGACGCCGATATTCAAGGTCATTCCCGTTTCATGCTGTACCTTCTGCATTTCCAACGCTTCCGGATAGGTTCTTGCTGCAGGCTTTTCACAGAGTACATGCTTGCCCGCACGCATCGCGTCGATCGCAATAATTGTATGCATCCGATTGGGCGTACAAACAGAGATTGCTTCCACTTCCGGATCTTCCAATACCCTATGATAATCCTCCACTGCAATGCCGCAGCCATATTTTTCTACTGCTGCCTTTGCGCGCTCCGGAATAATATCGCAGAAATATTTGATCTCTACGTCCTCATTTTTTAAATATGCCGGAATATGTGCACTATTGGCAATTGTTCCGCAGCCGATAATTCCAACCATCACTTTTTTCATTTTCAGTTCCTCCTATTTGCATTTTCAATGAATCAAGGCATCACACAAAAGCTGCTCCAAGCTCCTGCATTCTTGCCCGTACTTCCTGTCCCTTTATTTTTTTGACAGAAACAGCGTTTTGAATCGACATGGCAGCTGCAATACCGGCTGCTTCTCCTGTACTGTGACAGCAGATCTGGATCCGAACTGCAGATTGCGCAATAAAATCCGAGCTGATACATCGTCCCGCAGTCAACAAATTGTCAAACCCTTTCACCACCAGACATCGGAAGGGAATTTCATACCACGGTTTATTTGTATCTCCATGGGGTCTGTCATCCCGATACAGCTCCTTCATACCATGCACATCTACCGGATAATTTGCCTGGCTGATGGCATCCTCGAACTTTTTTTGTTCCAGCAGGTCCTCGCCGGTCAGCTCATATTCACCCAGAATCCGGCGACTCTCCCGTACACCGACCATAGCAGAAATATTGGAAACATAGGCATTTTCACATCCGGGAAAATATTTTTTATAAAAGTTAAGCTGTCTTAAGATGACCTGCTTTCCCTTCAGATGGATCTGCGTCAATTGTTTTGGATCACAGGCATCCGTATATTCAAAAAATTCCGGATTGTTGAGTGCCACTCCGTCTGTTCTTCCCGGAACATCGAACAGCTGCCAGTAAACCATATCCTCATAAACGAGCTCACCTGCTTCGATCGCCTTTTCAAAAAATGGAGTCAGACCGCTGACCCGCTTATTGGTCACATCTGCATACAGATTCTTTCCATCCTTTCCGGACTGTGCTGTGTTTGGATCCTTTAAGCTGTCAAAGAACTGTCCCAGTTTCTTTTTATCCACACCGCCCAGCAGATAACGTAAAGACATCGGCTGATTGATCTTACTTTCAGGCGCCCCGGCTTCATATTCTGCTCCTGCCAGAACGGATAGAATTCCATCTCCCGTACAATCGCTAAATACCTTGCCGCTGATTCTGCGGATTCCGCCCTGACACATCACCGCAATATCGCGAATAGCTCCTCCGTCTGTCGCCACATCGCATAAAACGGCATCCAGCAGAATATCTACCCCATTTTCTGTACACATCTGCTCCAAAACTGCTCCCAGGATCAGCGGATCAAAGCTGTTTTCATTGATTCTGTCCGGCAGATATGCTTCCAGATGCTTCATCATATCCTGATGCAGATAGGAACATCTGGGTTCTTCCTTCATGTGCACACTCATCATTGGCAGCACAAGCCCGTTCACTGCACTGCCTCCAAGTCCTCCCAGTGCTTCCACCAGCAATACAGAGACACCCTCCTTTGCCGCCGCAACTGCTGCAAATACACCTGCTGTTCCACCGCCACAGACTACAACATCCGCCTGAAGATATACCGGAAGTCCTTTGATGTCGATAATTTCTCTCTTGTCCATCCTCCTTTTCTCCTTCTCTCACTCCTTGAATTGTTGTAATTTTACCGACATTTATTCATTCATTGACAAGCCATTTGTAAAACGTGTATAATTTAGTTTATTAAAATAGATATTTTAAACAAAGAGAGGACCTTGATCATGGCACGAGCAACCCATTTTTTTGACCAGTCAGACTCTAACAGATATAAGAAAAAATATCATCTGAGCATGGAGTTTCTGGACAAGGCCCTGAATCTGGGTTTGTTTCAGGTTTTTCAGGTCTGTGACCTGTCCTGCTCCTCTGACTATCAATGTCCTCCTCATCAGCAGATCTGCTTAGAAATCTCTTATATTGTATCCGGTCATGGAATTTACGAACGAAACAATGTTCCGTATGAAGTCACTCCCAATACCGTTTTTTTTGTAAATGATCATGATCTTCATGCTGTCCGTTCCTCTAAGGATGATCCCCTGCGCTACATGTGTCTCGGTTTTTCCTTTTGTAAGGAACATCCTGATTTTGAAAAATATCTTCCACTCTACAATTTTTTTGAACATCTTGAAAATCCCATCGCAGAAGATCACTTCAAGCTATTTGACTGTTTTACCCTTGCTTTAAACGAGATTTCCGCACCTACGCTGTTCTCCATGGAAATGTTGGAATCCTGTATCCTGCAGATCATTGTCCATACCTACCGCGATCTTTCCAATTATCGCGCCAGAAGCTATACGAATACCCTTGAGCTGCACGCATCCAATCCGCTTGCATATGAGATCTGCAATTATATCGATACAAACTTAACCGATATCAAAAAGCTTTCCGATGTCAGTCAGGCACTTGGATACAGCTATGCCTATTTATCCAAAATATTTTCCCAGTCCATGAACCTGTCCATCAAGGATTACTATACACAGCGCCGGTTTGAAACCGCTGCCAAAATGCTCGCTCAGGATTTTACAATTGCAAGGATCAGCCAGGTGTTACATTTTTCTGATGATTCTTCCTTTTGTAAAGCCTTCAAAAAATATTATCATACAACACCAGCCAAATACCGGGAGCTTCTGTCAGGCAGCTCAGACCGGCTCTCCATTTAGCTTCTTTTCCAATATGTTCTTTATACCTCGATCCAGATACCCGGCTGGCGGGAGGCTTTCAGACAGGCTTGCCATGATCCTGACCGTCTCCGAATACGTCACAGGAGTGTTTTCATTTTTGTTATCTGTTATTTAGTGGATCAGCTTCTGTAAAAACTCCACTGCCGTCTGAATATCCTTTTCCGGCGTATCTCCCACCTCTCTTTCCACTGTCAAAAAGCCGTGATAGCCGATTTCATCCAGCGCTTTTAAGTATGCCGCAAAGTCCACATTTCCGGTTCCGAGAGGCAACTCTGTAAAGGACGGGCTTGCCAGCATCTCTGCCTCTACCAGTCCATAAACCTCTTCGGGAGCTCTGTAATAGTTGCGTCTGCCGTCCTTTGCATGGGTATGGACGATGTAATCCTTCAGGTTGTATACCGCCTGCACCGGATCGTCCCCCGTCACCATGACGAGGTTTGCAGGGTCCATATTGACTGCAACACCGGTGGAATGCAGACCATCCAGGAACTTTTTCAGAACTGCAGACTCTTCCGGTCCTGTTTCAATTGCAAAATGTGCATCCAGGGAATCCGCATACTGTGCAAGCTTAAAGCATGCCTCCTGCATGATCTGATAACGTTCATTCGCCGGATCAGACGGAACAACACCGATATGAGTTGTCACAACGTTGGTTTCCAGCTCCTTTGCAAGGTCTAATATCCGCTTCGACTCCTCGATCAGCTCCGGATTCTTTGCAGGATCGTGGAAGCCTTTTCCGAGATCGCCGCATAAAGCGGAAATCACAAGTCCGTTGGACTTTACCATGTCCAGGAATTCTTTTCGCTTTGCACCGACCAAATTGTGGGGAGAAAGCTCTCCATAAGTCGCATAGACCTGAATGCCCTCTGCGCCTAGCTCCTTTGCTTTTTTGATCGCCTCCGGAATTGGAAGCTTAAACGATTCCAGCATTACGCCAATAGAAAAATCATACATATCTCTGTCCCTCCCCGATTACTTTGATCATATGCTGCAGATTTTGTGTTCCGATCTCAACACCCTCCAGAACAGGCTCCATTCCCTCAAACTCCAGAGAAACATAGCCATCGTAGCCGGATTTGCGGATTGCGGAAAGGATCTGGAACGTCGGCACATTTCCATGTCCGAAAATCGTGCCTCGCCAGTAATTGCCGCCTCTGGAAAGGTTATAGCCTTTGCCCGGGTCAAAATTCATGCCGGAGCGCACCAGCATGTCCTTCGCGTGAACGTGCACGATATAGTCCGAAAGTGCCGATACTGCCGTCGCACAGTCCTCATCCACAACTGTAAAATTGCCCATATCGCACAGAAATCCGTAATTGGGATGATCGACCGCCGCAAACAGCTCCAGCATTCTCGCGCTGTCCTGTAACAGATAGCCGTGGTTTTCGCTGCAGGTCTTCACACCGCGCTCCCTGGCATATTCTGCTGCCTGACGCACAAACGGTGCAACCGCTTCGATGACCTTTTTGTAGCTTTTGATCCCCGTATAGCCCTCATAATAGCCCCATGCGACGTCGTGGCGCAGCAGTGGGATCTTGCATTCTGCCGCAATATCGATATGCCTGCAGAGCCGTTCCAGCTCCTTTTCCGGCTCCTTCACGAAGAAATTTGCTCCCGTCGTGTAGATTGGAACCTCCAGTCCCTGCTCCTTTGCATGCGCATACAATGCCTTCGCATACTCCATAGGTGTGCTGCCGTCCGGTGTTTTATCATCCAACACCAGCTCTACCCCCTGGCAGCCATATTCCTTTGTCTTGTCGATGGCATCAAAGCGTGTAAATCCCCCGTCCTGATACAGCCTTTCAAAGCTGTAAGTACTGATACAACTCTTCATGTCCCTCTCCTTTTTCGGTTGTTGTGTGAAATGCCTTCCATTACCAATATATCAGATTCAGGAATGGGCGCAAGGAATATTTTTTACAAAAAAATTGTCCGTTTTTTGTTAAAAAACGGACAATTCTCTCTTTCTTCTCAGCCCTTCAGACCTCTGGACTGACGATCCATATCTTCTACTACAATGTCGTAGATCTCGCCGAGGGACGCGCAGTATTCCAGCACTTTCCAGGGCTCGTTGGTGTGAAAATGAATTTTGATCAGCTCATCGTCACCGACCGCCAGCAGGCAGTCTCCCTTGAAATGCTCGGTGAAATATTCGCTGATCTCATCCTCATCCAGATTTTCTCCTTCAATCAGGAGCTGTGTATCATATTTAAATTCCAGCATAATTGCTACCATCCTTTCTGTTGCTTGTTCTATCTTACCACAGTTCGTGCTGTCTGACTACTAAAACCTCGCATCGGGCAAGAAAATCCATTTTAAAAAGCACTTCTTTGCATTATCATGGACTATATTCTCAAACCGATATGCGTATTCGTGAGGTACATCCTTTCAGCAGAACCACAAAACGTGTCCTGCTGTCAGAAATCCCATGCCTCCAGAAAGGACACTTATATGAACCAACCGAACATCCTGATCCTTCATCTCGACCAGCTTCGACAGGATTGTCTGGGCTGCTATGGCAATCCGGACGTCCACACGCCCAATATTGATGCATTGGCGCAGGATAGCGTAACCTATCAGAATCATTACACGGTATATCCGATCTGCACGCCGTCCCGTTATTCGTTTTTCAGCAGCCTGTACGTACATCAGCACGGCGCATGGGATAATCACTCCACACTTCCTAATGGTTATCCAACCTTTCCAAAACAATTGCAGAAAAGTGGTTATCATACCTCAGCTGTCGGAAAAATGCATATGACTCCCACTTATCAGAATATCGGTTTTTCCGAAATGCAGCTTGCCGAGCAAAATGGAATCGGACGTTTTGAAGATGATTACCACCGTTTCTTGATGGAACATGGTAAAATTGACCGTTTTGATTTGCATCATCAATCCGATCTGTTTCGTCAGTCTCCAACCAGTCATCTTTATGACATGTGTCAATGCAGCGAATCGGATCTTGATCTGGAATTTTACTCCAGTGAATGGATTACTCAAAATGCTTTATCACAAATTGATGCATGGGATCCAAAACAGCCGGAGCTTCTTATGATAGGCTATATCAACCCGCATCATCCTTTTGATCCTCCCGCTCCCTATAGCACGATGTACAATCCGGACACGCTTCATCTTTTGCCCGGCTATCTGGATCAGCCAATTCCTTTTGATACACAGGCTAACGGAACGCCGGTTGATTATTCGACTATCACAGAATCAGAAATGCGTTCTATTATGGCTGCCTACTACGGAATGATCACCGAAATCGATGACGGAATTGGTTCCATTATACAAAAGCTGAAAGAAAAGGGATTATATGACAATACCATTATTGTTTTTACCAGTGACCACGGCGAATATCTTGGATATCACCACATGATTTTGAAATGCAATCACCTCTATGATCCACTGGCAAAAATCCCGCTGCTGATCAAATATCCCCAGCAGCAGTTTTGCGGCAATATCGATCCCTCTCTTTCAGAAAACATCGATGTTGCAGTTACCATTCTGGATGCCTGCAATCAGCCGGTTCCCGCATCCATGCAGGGGCTTTCCCTCCTCAGGAAAAAGCGGCGGAACTATGTTTTTTCAGAAGGACAATACGGGACAGAGCAATCCCCCAGTATTGGTTATATGTTCCGTTCCGATTCCTACAAACTGCTCGTACGCGGCAGCTTTAAAAATGCGGTTTTATATGATCTCAAAAAAGACCCTTATGAACAGCACAATGTTGCTCATTTGTCTGAATATCAGGAAATTTTAAAAGAATTTCAGGCTGCACTTTCCGATTTTGTCCTGTTCCATGCACTCGGAAAAGTACATCTCGACACAAAAGCGCCGCAACAGCGGGATCAGGAAGTTTTAAACAGACAAGCTGATGAGTTAAAAGCATTTATCCGTTCGCAGTGGTGATGCAAGTTCTGGTTCGTGCCTTAAGCTATGCCGTCACAGAACCGATTTGTAATCGTTTTGTTAAGCTGTAATAAGTCAAAACGAGCCATCCGAAACAGTTCAATCCGTTTCGGATAGCTCGTTATTCATGACAATAGAATGCTCGCAGAGCGTGCGTTCTATTGTTTTTTCTTTAAACTGCTGCCATTACATATTTGTCTGTACAACCTTCGGACGATATCCTTCTTTTTCCAGTGCAGAAATGATTTCCTGCTTATGCTCTGTACCAAAGCTCTCCATCGTAATACGCAGCTCTACTGCAGCGCTTCTGTTAATGGAAACAAACTGGTTGTGGGACAGCTTGATAACGTTGCCGTGCTCTTTTGCAACGACGGCAGCTACCTTGCTCAGTTCGCCCGGCTTGTCCGGAAGCAAAACGGAAACCGTAAAGATACGGTCTCTTAAAATCAGACCCTGCTGTACGACAGAGGACATGGTGATCACGTCCATGTTGCCGCCGCTTAAGATCGAAACGACCTTCTTTCCCTTCAGGTCGAGGTGCTTTAACGCTGCAACGGTCAGCAGACCGGAGTTTTCCACGATCAGCTTGTGATTTTCAACCATATCCAGAAATGCGCCGACAAGCTCTGCATCCTCTACCGTAATGATATCGTCGAGATTCTTCTGGATATACGGGAAAATTTTCGTGCCGGGCGTCTTTACTGCGGTGCCGTCTGCAATCGTGTTGACAGAAGGAAGCGTCGTCACCTTGCCGTTTTTGATAGATTCCTGCATGCAGTTTGCATTTGCAGGCTCTACGCCGATCACCTTGATCTTCGGATTTAACAGCTTCGCCAGCTTTTACGTTAATGGACAGAACTTTGTCCGCCGCCGCCGATAGGAACGAGGATATAATCCACAAGGGGAAGCTCTTTGACGATTTCCATCGCAATGGTTCCCTGACCTGTTGCAACGGTAAGGTCATCGAAGGGATGTACGAAAGTATATCCATGCTCTTCCGCCAGCTCGTAAGCCTTTGCGCATGCTTCATCATATACATCTCCGTAAAGTACAACTTCTGCGCCGTATCCTTTGGTACGGTTTACCTTAATCAGAGGCGTGGTTGTCGGCATTACAATTGTAGCTTTCGCGCCATAACACTTTGCAGCATAAGCAACGCCCTGCGCATGGTTGCCCGCAGAGGCGGTGATAACGCCTTTTGCACGCTCTTCCTCGGTCAGAGTGCTCATCTTATAATAAGCGCCTCTTACCTTGTATGCACCGGTGAACTGCAGGTTTTCCGGCTTAAAAAATACCTTTGCACCGGTCTGCTGGCTGAAATAATCACTGTATACAAGTTTTGTCTCCAGCGTTACTCTGCGCACTACTTCGGAAGCCTCTTCAAATTTTTCCAATGTCAGCATCTTTTCTTCTTCCATTTTAGTAAACCTCATCCTTCTCTGTATCAAACAGTGCATTCACAAACTGATCCGGATCAAACTTCTGCAGATCCTCGATTTTCTCCCCGACACCGATATATTTTACCGGTACGTGCAGTTCCGACTGAATTGCTACCGCAATACCGCCCTTGGCGGTTCCATCCATTTTGGTCAGGATAATACCGGTCAGATCCATAACCTGCGCAAATTCCCGCGCCTGTACCAGCGCGTTCTGTCCGGTCGTGCCGTCCAGTACGACCAGATTTTCCCGATGGACACCAGGAAATTCCCGGTCGATAATCCGGTTCATCTTGCGCAGCTCTTCCATCAGGTTTTTCTTATTGTGGAGACGTCCCGCCGTATCGCATAAAAGAACGTCCACATGACGTGCTTTTGCCGCATTGACCGCGTCGTAAATAACGCTCGCCGGATCAGAGCCCTCTACGCCGCCGATCATATCGACACCTGCGCGGTTCGCCCATTCCTC
>ERZ779664.1136-NODE-1136-length-11286-cov-1.749622_pt1 | contig 11286 bp, 8 predicted proteins | sample MGYA00511478_ERZ779664 | MGnify/ENA primary metagenome ERZ779664 (study PRJEB29588, sample SAMEA2160437) | human gut metagenome | biome: human gut; feature: human-associated habitat; material: faeces | place: Denmark | collected 2008/2010 ...
TTGCAAAATGCAAATCATTGTCGCCCGACTGTTTTTGTATATATAGAAGTTGCGTTTAAATGTAGGGGCGAACTGTGTATGCCTGCAAGTAATGGTACAAATTATATGTTAAAACAAATTTTATAAATGTCACAAACCCGTAGGGGAGGTCATCGGCCGCCCGCCTTGATGAATGTTTATACATATATTTTTGATGTGATGAAAATTGTGTATTCAATTTTGCACGCAATGCGTGCAATCGTGTGCAATGCACACGAACGGGAGAACACGGTTCTCCCCTACAAAATAGCAGTAACTTTTTGCTTGACAAATCACCCGAACAAATGTACTATATTAGAAGAGCCGAGGTTCGGAGCCTTAAAATAACGACCGGCGAGGAGTAAGCCGAGGAAATCACGGAAGTGATTGGAGCGGATTAGACGAGTGAGAGTTATTTTTGGAAACAGTACAGAACAACGAGGCTTGACATCAAATACGCAACTTGAAGTCATGGGAGAAAAAATTATGAACAAACCGCTTGCGGACAGGATTCGTCCAAAGACAATTGATGACATTGTGGGACAAAAGCATCTTATTGCACCCGACAGACCTTTGCGTAAAATTATTGAAAGCGGAGATATTCCGAATCTTATTTTCTACGGTCCTTCGGGGGTCGGAAAAACTACGCTTGCCACATATATTGCCAAAAAGACAAACCGTACCCTCAAAAAGCTTAACGGCACAACGGCTTCAACTGCCGACATAAAGGAGATTGTTGCACAGCTTAACACTTTTTCGGGGCTTAACGGAATTCTGCTCTATCTTGACGAAATTCAGTATTTTAATAAAAAGCAACAGCAGACTTTGCTCGAATACATTGAAAACGGCAGTATCACGCTGATTGCGTCAACAACCGAAAATCCGTATTTTTATGTATATAACGCAATTTTGAGCCGTTCGACTGTTTTTGAATTTAAGCCGGTTGATCAGGATGAGGTTGAAAAGGCGGTTTACCGTGCAAGTGATTTTCTTGCCGAGGAGAGCGGTACGGATATTGAAATGCCCGAAGAATGTGCAAAGAAAATAGCATCGGGTTGCGGAGGAGATGTTCGCAAGGCTATGAATGCCGTTGAGCTTTCCGTGATTGCAACAGATGAAATTGACGGAAAAAAGGTTGTAAGACTTGAAACCGTTGAACAGCTTGTGCAGAAAAGTGCGGTCAGATATGACCGTGAGGGCGATGAGCATTACGATATTATTTCGGCTTATCAGAAAAGTATGCGTGGAAGCGATCCCGATGCCGCACTTCACTATCTTGCAAGACTGCTTGAGGCAGGCGATCTGCCGAGTGCGTGTCGCAGACTTATGGTGTGTGCGAGCGAGGATGTGGGACTTGCGTATCCACAGCTTTTGCCGATTGTAAAGTCGTGCGTTGATATAGCGCAGGCTGTCGGACTTCCTGAGGCGAGAATTCCGCTTGCCGATGCCGTGGTTATGGTGTGCAATGCTCCAAAATCCAACTCGGCATATATGGGTATAAACAGAGCTTTGGCTGACATAAGAACAGGTAACTCGGGACCTGTACCCAGACAATTGCAGAACAAGCACTGTGACGGAGATGACAATCCAAACAAGGGACAGTTCTATCTTTATCCCCACGATTTTCCGACCCATTATGTTGAGCAACAATATCTGCCCGATGCCCTAAAGGACAAGAAGTATTATGAATACGGCAGAAATAAAAACGAGCAGGCGTTCAAAGCCTATTGGGACAAAATCAAAAAGAAGTAATCAAATGAAAATTTTTTGACATGAAACTGTAAATAAAGTCAGATGTTGCTAACCAAACATCTGACTATTTGCTTTTATTATCCTGTTTTTTTGCTAATTATTGTTTCATTGTCTATTATGCACAATTTGAATGTGAATAATTTGTGACGCAAGAAATTTTATTATTCTTTAAAGGAAAATTATTAGCGGTTCAATAATGTAGAATTAAAGAGTAATTGTGGAGTAGTGTTGAGTAGCTTCACACGTGCAACAAAAAAATAATTCTGGAGGAAATCAAAATGGTAAAAAGACAACACAAAATCATGTGCCTTGTGCTTTGCCTTATGCTGGCGGTTTCAACCGTATTCGTCGGTGTAGTCAGTGCTTCTGCTGCAACAGGCGATACTGTTTACGTTAGAGTAAACAACGGCTGGTCAAAAGTTAACTGCTACATGTGGACTGACGGTCTCGGTAGCAACGCATCTTGGCCGGGTAAAGCAATGACAAAGGTTGAGGACGGTGTATATTCTTACACTCTTGACAATGATTACACATCGGTAATCTTCAACGACGGCTCAAATCAGACAAAAGACCTTACATACCCGGGTCACGGCAAAATCTATGACCTTTCAAAGGGTACATGGTCGGATTATGCAGGCGCTCCTTCACAGGACGCAACTGCTCAGAGACCTACAAGCGCAACAACAGCAACAACTGCTACAACAGCAACAACTCCCAGCGGTGAAGGCACAACTGTTTACCTCAACAACGAGGCAGGTTGGGCAACACCTGTTGCTTATATGTGGAACAGCAATTCTGACAGCAACGGTTCATGGCCGGGTGTAAAGATGACAAACATCGGTGGCAATGTATATCAGTACACCGCATCCAAGACATATACCAGCTGTATCTTCAGCAACAGCGGTCAGTCACAGACAGGAAACCTTACTGCAAAGGACGGCTATATCTACAACAACAAGACTAATCAATGGTCTGTTTATGATACAAGCCCTCTCCAGGTTAAGGAATTTACTGCTGATCCTGCATCAAACATCTACACAGGTACAGATGTACAGCTTTCTGCAACTGCTGCCAATAAGAGCGGCGCAGCAGTAAGCTACAAGTTCTCTGTTACTAACGCACAGGGCGGAACATCAACACTTTCCGACTTCTCTTCTGCTAAGTCAGTAACATGGACTCCTACAGTTGCAGGTGAATACACAATTACATTTGACTTTAAGGACACAGACGGCAACACAAACAACCGTACAATGACTCTTGAAGTTAAGGACGACTCAACACTTGTTAAGCCAATCATCAAGAGCGTTACTCCTGCAAACCTTAACCTTATCAAGGTTAACTCAACTGCTACTGTAACAGTTAAGGCAGGCGGCGGTAAGACAGGTACTAACCTTCTTTTCTACAAGTACGTTGTAACTGATCCTAACGGTGTTCAAAACACACCTTACTACACACTCAACAACATTTACACATTCGTTCCTACAATGAAGGGTGAATACAAGGTTAATGTTTATGTACAGAGTTCTGACAACAGCACAATAAACAAGACTTATACTTACACAGCTGCAGACGATGTTACTGAGCCTACAACAGTTGTTGTTCCTACAACTGCTCCTCAGCCAACAACAGTTCAGCCTACAACAGCTCCCGAAAGACTCCGTGGCGATGTTGACGGTGACGGAGAAGTAACTGTTATGGACTCAACATATCTTCAGAAGTCAATTGTAGGAATTTCGGGTGTTCCGGCTCTCGAAACACTTGACCTCAAAATTTGCGACCTTGACGGTGACGGTACAATCAGTGTTAAGGATGCAACAATCATTCAGAAAATCGTTGTAAACCTTGAATAATCCAAACATTAAGTAAAAGAAAGATTGGAGATATACCTATGACAAGAATAAAGAAGCTGTGCGCACTTGTTCTTGCTGTGATGATGGTTGTAACCGCAGGAGTAATTTCTGTAAATGCAGCTCAGAGTTCCGACTCTGACGCTGTATCTGCGGATACAACAGAAACAGGCATCACAATTCATGTAAGAATGAGTGACGGTACACAGCCATATGTATATTTGTGGAACTCGCTCCCCACAAACAGCGCCATGTCAAAGTCTTACCCCGGTGAGAAAATGACAAAGGGTGACAAGTGGTATAACTACCATGTAGCAGATGTTACAAAGGTAAATGCCATTGTTACAGACGCTAACGGCAAGCAGTATTCTTCGGAGAAAAAACTTGAATCTGCTGCAAGCGCAGACTGGTACTGTGAAAACGGTAAATGGTCAAAATACAACCCTGACGAGCCGGATCCGGTTGGCAGCGTTGATATGCGTGAAGAAACAATTTACTTCGTTATGACAACTCGTTTCTATAACGGCGATACAGGCAACGATGTTCACTGCTGGGATGACGGCACAGCCGGCAACGGTGATGACGACCCTGCATGGCGTGGTGACTTCAAGGGTCTTGGCGAAAAGCTCGACTACATCAAGGCTCTCGGCTTCAGCGCAATCTGGGTAACACCTGTTGTTACAAACGGATCAGGCTATGACTACCACGGCTATCATGCTATGGATTTGTCAACAGTTGATGCTCGTTATGAAAGCTCAGACTACACATACGAAGATCTTATTCACGATGCTCACCAGAAGGGCATGAAGATTATTCAGGACGTAGTTCTTCAGCACACAGGTAACTTTGGTGAAGCACACTTCTGTGATCTTTTCACAAAGGATACAACTAAAGACCTTGGCAACCTTCAGGAGTCATTGATTCCTACACAGTATCTTCTTGATACATACGGCCTTAAGTCACCTGAGGAATACTGGGCTCAGAAGCCGGGTGTTCAGTATCAGCAGAGACTTAACCTTATGAAGAATGTTACTTACTCAGGCGACAACGGTAACTCAACCGGTCCTCAGCCTGCAGCTCAGGACTTCTCTATGAATAAGATTTCACAGAGTGATACTTACAACCCGAACAACTACTATCATACAGGCTATTTCCAGAGTCCTAACTATGATGACTGGACAACAAAGTTCAGCCAGATTGCAGGCGACTGCGTTGACCTTAACACAGAGAACCCTGCAGTTGCAGAATATGTTGTAGATTCATATTCAAAGTATATGGATATGGGCGTTGACGGCTTCCGTGTTGATACCGTTCGTCACATTCCGAGAGTATCTCTCAACATTATGTTCAATGATCAGCTTATGGACGCTGCTAAGGCAGCAGGCAAGCCTAACTTCTATATGTTCGGCGAAATCTGCACAAGATACACATCAGTTTGGTATCGTGGCCATGCCGAGGAGTCAACTCCTTACTACACATGGAAAGAGTCTAACTCTAAGTGGGCAGACAGCTGGAACTGGGGCACATCAGCTTCAGACATCAACGACAACATGAACCTCGTTCTTCAGCATTATCTTGAAGAAGATAATTACAACGGTGATATGGATTCTACACAGCCAAAGAGCGACAACGCTTACCTTGACGGTATTACATATCACGGTTCCGACCGTTCTATGGCATCAGGCATGGATGCAATTGACTTCCAGATGCACAGAATGTTCGGTAGCGCTAAGAACGCTTATAACTTCGCTATTAACAACGACCAGTATTACAATGATGCAACATACAGCGTAATGTATGTTGATTCACACGACTATGCTCCTGAACAGCCGGATGAAACAACTCGTTTCACAGGCGGTACACAGACATGGGCAGAGAATATGGATCTTATGTTCACATTCCGTGGTATTCCTTGCGTATACTATGGTTCAGAAGTTGAGTTCAAGAAGGGTGAGCTTATTGATAAGGGTACACTTATTTCTCTTGAAAACTCAGGTCGTGCATACTTCGGTGATTATCTTGAGGGTACTGTAAACGCTACTGACTTCAGTGAGTACACAGCATCAGGCACTGTTGCTGACACTCTTGCAAGCCCGCTCAGTAAGCACCTTTCAAAGGTTAATGCTATTCGTCGTGCTATCCCCGCTCTCCAGAAGGGACAGTACACAGCATCAAGCGCATATGTAACAGGCGGTGATATGTCTTATGTTCGCCGTTATACTGACGACAACACAGACAGCCTTGCACTCGTTTCAATTTCTTCAGGTGCAACATTCAAGAACATTCCTAACGGCAAGTATATTGACGCTGTTACAGGTGATGTTAAGTATGTTACTGACGGTACACTTACAGTTCCGGAACTTGCTAAGGCTAACATGAGAGTTTATGTATGCTGCGCAAGCGGATTTACAGGTATCGACGGTCAGATCGGCGGAGATTCTGCTTACGCTAAATAATGCGGAATATTCCACACTCAACACGATTCTGATTCTGTAATCAAAATTAATTACGGCACTCCGAGTAAAATCGGGGTGCCGTTTTTTTGTTATTTTATTTGTTCGTAATATTTTACAAAATATGCTTATAATAAAAGTGTATCCGAAGTGTTATGTCAGCTTAAAAATGCTTGACAAAAAATCTTTTGAACGAAAATACAAATATTCCACGCTTAAATATTTCCATGATATTCTCGGTATAGAATAACAATCGGGTAGCAGAAGTTTACATTCAGTAAACTGTTACCCGATTGTTCTCATATATTTTTTATTGTTATAATCTGCACTCAAAAATTTCGTTGGTGTCGGAAAACCCATGAGATTTATACCATTCTGCCGAATTTTCGCTTGGCCATGCAAAGACAAGTTCGCAGTTGATTGATGAAAGGTAGTTCTTTACATAATCGAGCAGTCGAGTGCCGATACCCTTGCCACGATATTCTTCAAGCGTGAACACCTTTGTGAGATACGCAATAAATTCACGCTTTGCATTCGGGGTGGGAATTGTCGGAATAAGATATACAAACATTGCCGAAAGAATTTTCGCATTCTCATCTTCCGCAACGAAGATTTTATATTCCTTGTTTGTGTATAAAAAGGCAACGAACTCCTCGATAAATACCGATTTTGTCACACCGTCAGTGTTATGTTCACCGTAAGTTTCGTCGTCCTCAACAGCATGTGTCCATCTCATTTCCGCAAGCTGAACGAAATCTCTGTCCTGAACCTCTCTTATTACCATGCTATCACCTCATCAAATTATTTTCAACTTAAGTATAACACAGATTTCTGCGATTACAAGTATGCAATTCGTCAGTATTCGCTCTCGATTCCACTCATTGCAGTTATTCATTTGGTATTGTTCCTTGGGTATTTTTCTCTTAGTCTTTTTCTATGGGTATTATTAGGCTTCAAATTCTGAAGGGGACGGGTTCAAATTCTGAAGGGGGGAGGTGTAAATTCTGAACCCCATGGGTGTAATATTTGAAGTAGGGGGGTGCAGTATTTTACATGGGGTATGAAGTGATATTCGCAGAGTGTGTTGTTGCAGATTATGAGGTGGCACAGTTTTCGTTTTTGTAATATTCGACAAGGTTGTCTCTGCCGAAACCTTCGTCATAAAAATTCGGATTGATCGAGAACAGATAGGACGATGACTGAATCTTGCCGTATTTGCCGACCGTGAAACCGCCCGATTTGGTAATGATTTTTCTTTTGCAAAGGAATTTTATGCTTTCCCTAACGGTGTTGTCGGAGATTGCACAGGCCTCTGCAATGGTGTGTATTGACGGATAACAGGTGTTCGATTCGTCACAGCATTTGAGTATGTAGCATAAAACAGCGAACTGTTGCGGTTTTAGATTGAGGTCAAACACCTCGTTTGGTACTATAAAAAAGTTTGTCATAAAATCGCCTCCGCTTATAAGCACAAAAGGCGAAAAAATGTATATTTTAATGCATTTTTTGAAAAATTTAACAGAGTTTTTTCTTTATACGGCAAATAATAAAGATAATTTTAGTTACTGTTTTCACAATTCAGTAGGTGATCCGATGAACACTTGCAAGTAACGGTACAGATTTTATGGTGAATTAAATTATATAAATGTTGGAAATTTACCGCTACATTAGAATATACAATTTTCATCACATCATAACATACACATAAAACAAATAATTTCATCAAGGCGGGCGTCCAATGAACGCCCCTACGGCTTGTTTTATGTTTGCACATAAAACAAATGGCGAACACGGTGTGCCCCTTCACGAACTGAGAGCGAGGCACTCGTATGCATGGGGCAATATTAGTACAAAGCAAATCTCGGGAGTTGTAGTTTTTACTATATCAGACTGTCTATACGAACGGGGTGCGGTGACACACCGCCGCTTGACAATTTTAGGGTTGCGATATATAGTATAGTCAAGGGAAGAGATTAACGGCAAACGCCGTAAAAATTGTGGGGTGAGCAGATGAAAATAACACTTAATCCCGACAAAGAAACAGTAAAGACAGTTAAAGAGGGCTTGAAGAGGACAGGCGGTTACTGCCCGTGCAGAATTCAGCGTACAGAGGAATACAAGTGTATGTGCAAGGAATTCAAGGAGCAAATTGCCGATCCTGATTTTGAGGGCTTTTGTCATTGTATGCTTTACTACAAATCTAAAGATTAAAATAACCGAACAGGAGGATTGTTATGGAAATAGAGCTTTACAAAGAAACTTTTGAGCAGGAGGTTTTGCAGTCGGATATCCCCGTGCTTGTAGACTTTTGGGCAACATGGTGCGGTCCGTGCAAGATGATTGCCCCGATTGTGAAAGAAATCGCTGACGAATATGACGGCAAAATTCTTGTCGGCAAGGTTAATGTTGATGAAGAACCCGACCTTACAATGCAGTATAATGTGTCGAGTATCCCGACTCTTATGGTGTTCAAAAACGGTCAGCTTGTAAACAAGGCAGTAGGCTATCGTGAAAAGGACGAAATCCTTAAAATGCTCAAGTAAATATACCGACTATAACACAAAACCGTGTGTACAGAAAAAGTACACACGGTTTTTTTATTACCTGATTTGGAAAAGACGGCTTTCTGAGGGGGATCAGGCGGATATCTTTGACTATTGATTTTTGGTTGTGACTAATTATTTTTAAAAATATTTTTGAAAAAATGCATTAAAGTATGCAATTTTTTTGAATTTTGCAGGTATAAGTGAGGGGCGTTGATAAAGCCTCTCGAAAAACGGAGGTGACGAGATATCAGAAAATTGACAGGTAGGGAAAAGAAGTTTTGCAGTTTATTTCTCGGTTCGGGAAATTCCGAGCTTGCCGCAGAAAAGGCAGGCTACACTGGGGATTGTGAGCAGAAGGGGGAAGAGCTTATCTGCCGTCCCGAAATTTCAGCCGAGCTTGAACGGCTGTCACGGTTAAGAGAAAAATCCCTTGCCAACATGGCGGCGGCAGGGTATCAGCGGTTGGCTTTCGGGAGCATTTGCGATGCAATTTCTTTGCTTTACAAAAGTGATCCGAGCAAGGAGGATCTTGAGGGAATGGACCTGTTTCTTGTGTCGGAGATTAAAAGACCAAAGGACGGTTCAATGGAAATCAAGTTTTTTGACAGGCTAAAGGCACTTGAAAAACTCGGTGCAGGCGGTGAGCATGAAACAGGCGCAAAACAGCTTTTTGACGCCATTTCAAACAGCGCAAGGGCGGTGAATGACAAGGAAAATGGAAATTAAAGCTTTTTCTAAAAAACAGCTTACCGTGCTTTCGTGGTGGAACAGGGAGTCGGTTTTTCGTGACAGGGACGCAATCATCTGTGACGGTGCTGTGCGCAGCGGAAAGACTTTTTGTATGTCGCTGTCGTTCATTTTGTGGAGCTTTTACGATTTTGCAAATTCGGACTTTGCACTTTGCGGAAAGACAATCCGTTCTTTAAGGCGAAATATGATTACACCCGTGATTCCGATTTTGAAATCACTCGGTTTTAAGTGTGAAGAAAAGCTGTCGCAGAATATTTTGACCGTGAGCGTTAACGGAGTGATGAACAGGTTTTATCTTTTCGGAGGCAAGGACGAGTCATCCGCATCACTCATTCAGGGCATGACGCTTTCGGGTGTGCTTTTTGACGAGGTTGCGTTGATGCCGAGGTCGTTCGTTGAACAGGCATTGGCGAGATGTTCCGTGTCGGGTTCAAGATTTTGGTTTAACTGCAATCCCGAATTTCCTGAGCATTGGTTCTACCGTGAGTGGATTAAAAAGTGCGGTGACAAAAATGCGTTATATCTGCACTTTACAATGCAGGACAACCCGTCTTTGAAGCCCGAGGTTATCAAGAGGTATGAAAGTCTGTATTCGGGTGTGTTTTACGAGAGGTTCGTAAAAGGCAGATGGGTAGCCGTTTTCGGTGCGGTTTATCCGTTTATGGACAATGAAAGGATGTACTGCGATATTCCGTCAGACATTGAAAGCTGGGCGGTATCGTGTGATTACGGTACTGTAAATCCCGCATCATTCGGTTTGTGGGGCAGAAAAAACGGTGTGTGGTACAGGGTTGACGAATACTACTTCAATTCTCCCACGCAGGGCTTTCAAAAGACCGACGAGGAGCATTATGACGGACTTGAAAAGCTGATTGACGGGCGAAAAATTGACTGTGTGATAGTCGATCCGTCCGCCGCAAGCTTTTATGAAGTTATAAGGAGACACGGGAAATATACGGTTGTGTCGGCTGAAAACAATGTTATCAACGGCATAAGACAGACTTCGCAGGCTTTGAAGGACAGAAAAATCAGAATCTGCAAAAATTGCAGAGCCGCAAGAAGGGAATTTTCGCTTTACCGTTGGGACGGTTCGGGGCGCAGTGACGCACCTGTTAAGGAAAACGACCATGCAATGGACGACATAAGATATTTTGTCGCTACGAAAATTTACGGTTGTGACGGATTCTTTGCCGTTGCAACCAAAAGACAGGAGGAAACAGCTTGAGGCTTGGCAGAAAAAATAAAAAGACCGAGAGCATAAAGACGGTGCAGACCGTTTTGAGAGAAACGAGAAATAATTCGCCGATTTTCTCACGATTTGCCGTTCAGACGAGAACGGAAAGGCAGCTGTATACAACTTTGCGTGAGTCTGTGCCGATTATTGATGCGGCACTCTGCAAAATTATCAGACTTATCGGCGGATTCAAAATTGTGACTTCATCGGCTGAAAGTCAGAAGATTGCCGACAGCTTTGTTAAAAATGTCCGCACAAACGGTGAAATGACGGGACTTGAAAGTTTTGTACTTTGCTATCTTGATTCGCTTCTCACCTACGGACAGGCGGTCGGTGAGATTGTTCCCGATAGTGGCGGTGAAGGGATTTGTGCTTTGTACAATGCAAGCCTTGACGATGTTGAAATCAGAGCGGATTCTTCACCGCTGAAGCTTGCGGTTTACACACTCGGCAACGGTACAGCCGAAGAACCTAAGCATCCGGAAAGGATTTTTGCAACACTGCTTAATCCCAAGCCGGGTACTGTGTGCGGTACTTCCATACTCAGCGGTCTGCCGTTTGTCAGCTCAATACTTTTGAGGATTTTTGAGTCGGTAAAAACAAACTGGGAGAGGGTTGGCGATATCCGTTTTGCGGTTACTCTCAATCCCGATTCAAACGGTTCGGCTGTGGGCAGAGAAAAAGCA
>ERZ779664.1138-NODE-1138-length-11280-cov-2.640891_pt1 | contig 11280 bp, 8 predicted proteins | sample MGYA00511478_ERZ779664 | MGnify/ENA primary metagenome ERZ779664 (study PRJEB29588, sample SAMEA2160437) | human gut metagenome | biome: human gut; feature: human-associated habitat; material: faeces | place: Denmark | collected 2008/2010 ...
TGTTCTTTTCATTGCTGTATCTTGTTTTACGTTATTATTCTCACGAATTCGGGCTGCAAAAATAGGGAGTTTTTTCAAATAAACCAAGAGATAACTCATTTTCTCTCAAAAGTTTTGTGTTTTTTACCGATTTCCATTAATTTTGCACCGCATTTCGCATGAGAAAGAATACATTAATAACATAAAAACAAGAAGATAATTATGATTAATGCCCAAGACATTAAAATCGGAACTTGCATCCGCATGGACGGCAAGCTGTATTTCTGCATCGACTTCCTGCATGTAAAACCCGGAAAAGGCAACACCTTCATGCGTACCAAGCTGAAAGACGTTGTAAACGGCTACGTACTGGAGCGTCGCTTCAATATCGGTGAAAAGCTGGAAGACGTACGCGTTGAACGCCGCCCTTACCAATACCTCTATCAGGAAGGTGACGACTACATGTTCATGAACCAGGAAACTTTCGACCAAATTCCTATCGCCCACGACCTCATCAACGGCGTAGACTTCCTGCTCGAAGGCCAAGTTGTAGATGTAGTATCCGACGCTTCAACAGAAACTGTACTTTATGCTGACATGCCTATCAAAGTTCAGATGAAAGTCACTTACACTGAACCGGGTCTGAAGGGCGATACTGCTACCAATACACTGAAACCCGCTACTGTTGAATCAGGTGCAACCGTCCGCGTTCCTCTGTTCATCAACGAAGGCGAAATGATTGAAATCGATACACGTGACGGTTCATACGTAGGACGTGTAAAGGCATAAGGATAAACAAACCTTATATATTGTTCCCGCATTCTTTCAACAAAAGATGCGGGAATTTTTTATTTCCCCAATTCTATTCAGCTTCCATTTAGCCATTTTTCAAGGGATCATCCTTGTCTGGCGAATCTGGTTCAGGCGTAGCATCCGGATTAAAAGGATTAAAATAATAAATGCCCTTTGCATCCAGCAACTGAAGATAATATGGCAGCTTTTGCATAAAGAGGCTACAATCTTTTGCATGAATTGGCGTCCAAGCAGACTCTGCCACAGCTATCAGACGAGGAAAAGTCATAAAATCCAACCTCTTGGCATCAGCGACACGTTCCGACCAAAGATTAAACTGAAGGCCTAATATTTGCTCCTCATACCCCTGAAACAGGTTCATAAGCGGTTCAGGGAAGCGACAAATATCCTCTATCGGATTATAGCCACCCCACATACGCCCCACTTTATGAGTACCATACTGAACAAAATCAGCATACAATGGCCGACGCGGAGTCAAAATCACCCGATAGCCATTCTCCAAAGCCTTGAGCAGCTGATATTTTCGATCATGTCGCCACCACATAACCAACGACTTTTCAGGCGAAACTCCTGCATCTACAATCTCATCCCACCCAATCATAGTTTTCCCTTTGGAAGCGACCATATCGGCTACCCGACGAATGAAATAATGCTCCAGCTCCACTTCATTAGCCAACTCCTTATCTTTAATAAACTGCTGGATTTCCGGATCTGTATACCAGCTTTGATTGCCGAAATGCACTTCATCTCCTCCAATATGTATATAAGGTGAAGGGAACAAAGCAATCAACTCATCCAATACGTTACTGATAAACTCAAAGGTTTCTTCCTTACACGGATGGAAAGTAAAATGCTTCCACTTTCCTTCACCACCACCCGATATTTCTGGATAAGAACGACATACCGCCGTTGCATGCCCTGGCATATCAAATTCAGGAATAATCATAATGTGACGTTCAGCCGCATAGGCTACAATTTCTCGAATATCCTCCTGCGTATAATAAGCAGCAGGAGCTTTGGGATCATGCCAATTGCCAACAGCCCCTTCAGTAGTTAGTTTAGGATAACGTTTGATTTCGATGCGCCATCCAGGTTCATCAGTCAGATGCCAATGGAATACGTTCATACGAAGCGACGCCATGATGTCCAAATACTGCTTGACCTTCTCCTTGCCAAAAAAGTGACGACTTTCATCCAACATGAACCCACGCCATCCATAACGGGGAGCATCTTCGATCCGACAAGTATGAACACGTCCCTTTCCCATACGTACCAGCTGAACAAAAGCCTCTTTAGCATAATATAGCCCAGACTCAGAAGACGAACGGAGCGTCACTTGCTCAGGAGTGACAACCAATGTATAAGCTTCATCCGGCATCCCCGCCTTCTCATCCAGCACCAACACAATCATACCAGAAGAGGGTGCAGAAACATCCAAAAGACAATTCAACGTATCCGCCAAAGCCTTTGACAAATTGTCTGCATAGCCTCCATTACCACAAACTCTGACATTCTGCCCAACAATAAAAACGCCTTTCCCTCCCTGCATGTGAGCCGGCGTCGGAAGCAATGAAAACTGCGCCAGCAAAGGCAAGACAAATCCACACAAACAAACGATAACAGAAAGTTTCTTTTTCATATCTACAAATATATCAGTGTATTCAACGTACATTCCAAGTCACCCTATATTAGCTTTCTATAAATAGAAGGCATCCTTACGAATTTTACGATCGCGAGTTGCCAATCCCTTATCGTTTACACCCAGACGATCACCTTCCGTACGATGAGCAGCTCCGAAATCAAACATATTCCACACAAATGAGCCCCAAACAAAAGGACGTTCTACCAATGCTTTCCAATTTTCCATGTGATAATTCAGCCATTTAATCAGTGTGTCTAAAACGAAACACACAAAAATAAAGATTTATTTGCAAGCGCCCATACTTATCCAAAGGAAAAAGTTATCTTTGCCAAAGAAACATCATTATTCAATATGAAATATTCGGTTATCATCCCCGTTTATAATCGCCCTGACGAAGTGGACGAACTGCTAGAAAGCCTCACCCTACAAACTTGTAAAGACTTTGAAGTGGTAGTGGTAGAAGACGGATCGTCCATTCCCTGCCAAGAAGTCGTGGAGAAATATAGTGACCGATTGGACATCCACTATTACAACAAACCAAACTCCGGTCCTGGACAAACCCGTAATTACGGCGCTGAACGAAGCCATGGCGAATATCTCATCATATTGGATTCTGACTGTATCCTGCCACCTGGTTACTTCGAAGCTGTTGAAAAAGAATTGCAATCTTCTCCCGTCGATGCTTTTGGAGGCCCCGATCGTGCCCACGCCTCTTTTACAGACATTCAAAAAGCCATCAATTATTCGATGACTTCATTCTTCACCACTGGCGGCATCCGAGGAGGCAAGAAGAAAATGGACAAGTTCTATCCCCGCAGTTTCAACATGGGCGTGCGACGCAGTGTCTATCAGACTTTGGGAGGTTTCTCAAAGATGCGTTTTGGCGAAGATATTGATTTCAGTATCCGTATTTTCAAAGCAGGCTATCGCTGCCGTCTCTTTCCAAGTGCATGGGTATACCACAAGCGCCGTACCGACCTGAAAAAATTCTTCAAACAGGTACATAATTCAGGTATCGCCCGCATCAATCTCTACAAAAAATATCCTGAATCACTGAAGCTAGTACATCTGCTTCCGGCCCTTTTTACATTAGGTACCGTTCTATTGCTCATCTGTGCGATATTCTGCCCCTATGCTTTGCTGCCCCTTTTGGCCTATGCACTCCTCGTTTGCATCGACTCCACTATCCAAAACGGAAACATTCGTATAGGTTTATACTCCATTGCTGCCGCCTACATTCAGCTCATCGGCTACGGTACAGGATTTTGGCGTGCATGGTGGAACCGTTGTATTTACCAAAAAGGAGAATTTGAAGCTTTCAAAAAGAACTTTTATAAATGAAAGCAATTACCATGAACAAACTCACCATCAAACAACTGGCTGAATCCGACCGTCCTCGCGAAAAGATGATGCAAAAAGGAGCCGAAGCTCTGACCGACGCCGAACTGCTAGGCATTCTGATCGGCTCCGGCAATACGGACGAAAGTGCCGTAAACCTGATGCAACGTATCCTTTCGGCTTGCGACAACAACCTGAACCAGCTGGCCAAATGGGAAGTACGCGACTTTGCCCGCTTCAAAGGCATGGGGCCGGCCAAAAGTATCACCGTTATGGCCGCTCTCGAACTAGGAAAGCGCCGCAACCTGCAAGCACAGGGAGAGCGTCTCTGTATCAAAGCTTCAACAGACATTTATAATTTGTTCCATCCCCTGCTTTGCGACCTACCGACTGAAGAATTCTGGGTATTGTTACTCAATCAAGCAGGCAAAGTTATCGACAAAGTCCGTATCAGTCGCGGAGGTATCGACCAAACCACAGCCGATGTCCGTGCCATTTTACGCGAAGCACTCATCCAACGAGCTACACAAATAGCACTGATACACAATCATCCCTCAGGGAACGTACGTCCCAGCAATGACGACCTTCGCTTGACACAAGTCGTACAACGTGCCGCACAAACTATGAACATCCGACTCATCGACCACCTCATCATAACCGATGGACATTATTTCAGCTTTAACGACGAAGGACATTTATAATACAAACGACGTTAAGTGCCTCTTTACGACCACCAAGTCCATGTTTACGTTCACCAAGTTCATGTTTACAATCACCAAACATCAATTTATTCGGCAGGCGTTATGAACTCTTCCGCCACCTAACATAATAAAACGCAAAATAGCTTCTAAATGACTTCACGCTTTCACATTACACATAATCTGCCTCGAATAAGGAAATTACGGTGAAAGATAAAGCTTCACAGCCATGAAACATGTTTTTTCTACCTTCTCAAATTAGTTTCACGCCAAATAAGTGTATTTCAGACAATTAATATTTTCACGTTCTCCTGGGAGAAAAAGATATTTACTATATTCCACCTGTTTTGCACAAAATTCCCCCCACAATATTCACAAAGAGTGTAGTTTTGCCAAAAACCTGAAAAGTCTATGAAAACAAGTATGAACAACTACACCCGCAAGAGAATATTCGATCATACTGACGAATATCCATATCTGCCAATCTCCTTGCAAATCATTCCGTCTGAAGAAGATTGCAATGAGGGATGTCCATTTCCATATAACAATCTGACTATCAAAAGATTACAAAATACTTGTAACCTTTCTGTCACACTAATGTAACACATGCCAAGTACCTTTGCACCGAAAATCTAACATTAAAAACATTATAAATATAGTGTACAGACAAATAATAATTCACCAAACTAAAAATCTAATTTTATGCTGAATGTACAATTAAAAAAGAGGTGGACATTGATACAAAGCGTAGTCTTTGTCATGTTCCTGCTAAGCAGTACCTTAGCATTTGCACAAAACAGAGTAACCGGTAAAGTAACAGACAGAACCGGTATGCCGCTTCCTGGCGTAAACGTCCTTGAAAAAGGGACAACCAACGGAAGTATCACAGATGTGGATGGAAAATATGTCATTAATGTGAATAAGGGTAAAACACTAACATTTTCCTACATCGGTTTCACTACCCGCGAAGTGGTTGTCAACCAAAACGTCATAGACGTAGCCCTCCAAGAAGATCTTCAGGCTTTGGATGAAGTAGTAGTCATCGGCTACGGTAGCATGACTCGCAAAGATGTAACCAGTTCAATTACTACGGTAAAGGCTGAAGACATGAACATCGGTGTCATTACTACTCCGGCGCAGATGCTGCAAGGTAAAGTTCCAGGTTTGACTATTGCCAATACCAGTGATCCGAATGGATCTGCTTCAATCTCTCTGCGTGGTGCATCTTCACTGCGCACCGGCGAAGCTATGGAGCCCTATTATGTAATTGACGGTGTACCGGGCGTAAGCATTTCACTGGTATCTCCCGAGGACATTGAAAGTATCGACGTATTGCGAGACGCTTCCGCAACAGCTATCTACGGTTCAAAGGCTGCCAACGGTGTAATCATCATCACTACCAAAAAAGGCAATCAGGACGGCCGTACCAATGTAAGCTATAGTGGTTACGTAGCATGGGACAACACCATGAAGACTTTGGACATGATGGATGCCAACGAACTATTGGCTTTTGCCAAGCAGGGTGGTTACGACCTCTCCCCTTATTATGATGTGAATAATCCCGCCAATACCAACTGGCAAGACGAAGTGCTCCGTACCGGCTTCAGCCACAACCACAATGTATCTATCAACGGTGGCAACAAGAAGACTTCTTATAACGCTTCTATCAACTTCCTAGAGCGTGAAGGTGTTGTGAAAGGTACCAACATGGACCGTTTGACAGCCCGTTCGTTCGTACAGACCAAGGCGTTGAACGACCGTTTGGATATTTCGTTAAGTTTGAATGCCAGCATTCGCAACAGTTCTACAGGTCCTACAGGTGGAACCGGTCAGAGCGTATTGGATGCCATGTACTACTACAGTCCGCTGGTACCTGTTAAGAATGCCGACGGCAGCTGGTACAGCAACCTGCAAATTTCTCAGAACTACAACCCAGTAGCCATGCTTAACGAAGACCGCTACGATACGAAAGAAAAACTGTTGCAGGGTGTGGCTAAAGCTACTTTGCACATCATCGATGGTTTGGACTGGAACCTGAACCTGTCTTATCAGAACCAGCAGTACATCTACAGCAACTACAACAGTTCTAATACTCAGTTGCCGAGTGTCGCTTCACGCCACGGTCAGGCCGACCGCAGCACATTGGAGAACATCCGTAAGCAGATGGAAACATATATCAACTGGGATCACACCTTTGCTGATGTTCATAAGGTAGGTGTCATGCTGGGTTATTCTTGGGAGCAGGCTGACAATAATGACGGTTTTGGCTTGAAGGTTTATAATTTCTATGACGACAAACTGGGATATCATAACATCGGTATGGCCAATAGTATCGATATCAATGATGTCATCAGCTATAACCTTTCTACCTTGCGTATGATTTCATTCTACGGACGTATCAACTACAGCTTCAATAGCAAATACCTGTTGCAGGCAACCGTTCGTCGTGATGGTTCTTCTGCTTTTGGCGTTAACAACCGTTGGGCTACCTTCCCCTCCGTTTCAGCCGCATGGCGCATCACGGAAGAAGAGTTCATGAAAGACCAAAATGTATTTGATGACCTGAAGCTACGTGTAGGTTATGGTGTCAGCGGTAACTCACTAGGATTTGATGCTTTCTATTCTCGTCAAGTATATGGTTCTACAGGTTGGTTTACTTATGTAGATCCAGCAACCGGCACTTCTTCTCAGTATCGTGTATTGGGTGCTACTCGTAACTCTAATCCCGACCTAAAATGGGAGAGCACAGCTATGTTCAACATTGGTTTAGACTTCGGCTTCCTGAACAACCGTTTGACTGGTACCATCGAGTATTACGACAAGCGTACTAGTGACTTGATTTATGATTACCCTGTTTCCACTAACCGCTATCCTTATGGCTGGATGCCTGCCAACGTAGGCGATATCAGTAACAAGGGTGTAGAACTGACGATTAATGCTATTCCTATTCAAACACGCAACTTTACTTGGAGTACAAGCATCAACCTTTCTCACAACAAGAATGTTGTAAAAAAGCTTTCTAATGAGACTTATTCAGTAGATTATATTGACCAAGCTAATCCTGACGTAGGTGGTTATTCAAGCAACACGGTACAGCGCATTATGGAAGGCTGTCCTATTGGCCAGTTCTATCTTTGGGAATGGGCAGGATATGACGAAAACGGTAATTCTGTATTCAATGACTATGATGAGAACGGCAATCTGGTTGGAACAACTGATGCTCCGGACGATGGCGACCGTCGTAAGGCCGGTTCTGCTCAGCCCAAGCTAACTTACGGATGGAACAACGACCTGACGTACAAGAACTGGACACTGAACTTGTTCTTCCAAGGTGTGGCCGGTAACAAGATATACAATGCTACCCGCAACTACTACAACAACGTAGGTTTGGTTGCCAACGGTAAGAATGTGTTGAGCGAAGTGGCTTCAGAGCAGAATGCGAACGACTCCCGTTCTCATGCTCCTTCCAACCGCTACCTGGAGAACGGCTCTTACTTCCGTTTGGCATCACTGACATTGGGTTATAACTTCGGTAAGCTGGGCAACTGGGTGAACAACCTGCGCCTGTACGCTACTTGCAACAATGTATTCACCATTACAGGTTACAAGGGTGTTGACCCCGAAATCTACTTGGGCGGTCTGACTCCGGGTGTTGACTGGCGTAATTCAACTTATCCGCGTACCCGTACGTTCATGGTAGGTGTAAATGTAAACTTCTAACCACTTAACAATGGAGATAAAAATATGAAAACAAGATATTTTCTTTCAAGTGCCCTACTGGCACTTACAACCGTCGGTTGTACCGATTTGGATGTAGAGATAAAATCTCAATATACCGAATATCCTAATTCGGAGATTGCATTGGAGGCTAAAACAAACAATGCATACTATGCTTTCAGAGGAGCCTTGGGTCGTCGCTATGACGAAGGTGTATCCTGCAACTCGGATGAATATACGGCTGTCAGCTTCGATACAGACTACCTGAACGGTCGCGATATGGCCAATTTCTCGTTACACATGATTGATCCGGATGCTTCTAAGAATCAATTGAACGTTTACAACGATATTCAGGCAGGTATTACCAACTGTAACACGATTATTGTTGATTTTGGTGGCGAAGATGCCGATGCTTCCGCTCCTGTAAGGGCTGCCCGTGCTTTTTATACTTTCTTACTGATGGATCATTGGGGCGATACACCTATCATTGACCATAAGCTGGAAGATGGCGAACGCATTGACCGTTCACCGCGTGCCGATGTTGCCCGTTGGATTGAGTCAGAATTGCTGGCTGTTCGCGATAAATGTACTTCGGAAGTAAGTGCCGCTACTTATGGTAAACCGACTCAATGGATGGTAGATGCTCTGCTTGCCAAGTTATATATCAACTGGAATGTCTATACGAAGGATGTGACTAGCGCAGATTGGGATGCTAATGCAGCTAATGAAAAACTGAATGACTGTATTGCTGCTTGCGACCGTATTATCGAGTCCGGTAACTTTGACTTGAGTGATGACTATAAGACAAAGTTTATGTATACCAATGGCTCGCATATCAAGGACTTCATTTACGCTATGCCTTTTGATGCTGTTACCGCACAGGGTATGACTTATGCCCGCTTCCGTACTTGGCGTCGTGGCCAGAACAGCAACGGTTTCTACAGCATTGAAATGACTAACTCTGTAGGTGGTAATATGACATTGACTCCTGAGTTTGTTGAACTGTTCTGCTTGCCGGGCGACCGTCGTAATGATGTGATTGCCGGTAACACAGGTGAAAACATTGTTTTACCATCTTTCGACGTTTATCAGTATGATAATACAACTGGCATGCCGACCACAGTTCGCAATACCTATGGTGGTGAAAACGTAACTTTCATGAAGTCTATAACACTGAAGAACGATCCTACTGCCAATCCTCCTATAGTACCTGATGCAGATCTTAACTGTGGTGCAAACTTGACCGGTTGGACACAAGGTTACCGTTCAATCAAGTTCTTCCCCGACATCAATGACTATAATGTCTACGGTCGTAACCAAGATAACGATGTGCCTATCTTCCGTTTTGCAGACGTTATCCTGATGAAGTGTGAGGCTATCACCCGTGGCGGTTCGGCTACATTGGGCGATACTCCGATGAGCCTGTTCAACCAGATTCGTGCGTATGTTAACGCTCCGCTTCTTACATCAGCTCCGACTTTGCAGGACATTCTGGACGAACGTGGTCGTGAATTCCTCGATGAGCACTGGCGTCGTAACGACTTGATCCGCTTCGGTGACTTCGAACGCGACTGGGGTTTCAAGTACGATTTCAACCCAGATGCAGCCAACCCACAATACCGTTTGTGGCCGCTTAGTATCGATGTTTTGAACAATAATACTAATTGGAAACAGAACCCAGGATACTAATCATTCAGATATCCATTTTTAAGGTAAAAGCAAGCGATTGTTTTATTTAGAGTTTTAAAAATGGGGCCTTGTATTGCATCCGCAGTAATGCCATTCTGCGGATGTCAATGCAAGGCTTTTATCTTTTTACTATCTTTGCCATAGTATTACATACAACAGACATAACTATTATCTGATATGAAAAGAAATATTTTAAAAACACTTCTTTTAGGATGCTGTATCAGCTTGAATCTACCGAGTCAAGGAATAGAAAGTAAAAACTATGAGAAGGAATTCCCCTTATCTCGCTATGTAGACCCACGCATCGGCTCCGAAGGACTGGGACGCGTATTCATCGGACCATCATGTCCCTTCGGCATGGTAAAACCATCGCCCGACTGCACTCCTTCACCCAACAGTGGATGGCTACCCATGCCAGTACGAGTGGATGGTTTTGCTCAAGTACACGTCAGTGGAACAGGAGGTGGCCCTAAGTACGGCAACATTTTGGTCTCCCCCTTCTGCGGCGCACTGGACCATACGCAGCACATAGACTACCGCGAATACGAAAATATCCGATTAGGATACTATGATACCCGCTTTAAGCAAAGCGGGATCCGCACGGAAATAACCACAGCTGAACGGGCCTCGTTCTACCGCTTCACTTATCCGCAAACAGACAAGTCACTGGCTATTGATGCCGGTTTCTTTCTGGGAGAAAGCCCTATACCCGATGCACGCGAAGCACAACAGTTCGTTGGTTCGGAAATACAAATTCTCTCCGATCACGAAGTATGCGGCTACACACGCATCCGTGGAGGCTGGAACAACGGCCGGGCATACACCGTCTACTTCTATGCCGAAACAGACCAGTCCTTCAGCGAAACAGCCACATGGAAAGGCGACAGTATCACTGCCGACCGTTCCCAATATGACTCCCACCAGAAGACCGGAGCCCTGCTCCGCTTCCGCGAAGGCAGCAACACACTGCAACTTAAGGTGGGCATCTCTTTCCTGAGCTGTCTGCGAGCCAAGGCCAACGCCCACAACGAAATTCCACACTGGTCGTTCGAGAAAGTACACAACGAATTGTTAGGAAAATGGGAAGCTCTCTTCTCTAAAATTGAAATCGACGAAAAAGCCCCCGAAGCCCACAAACGAATGTTCTACACCGGCCTGTACCACACCATGCTGATGCCCGTAGACCGCACAGGCGAAAACCCGTTATGGAGTGATCCGGAACCCTATTATGACGACTTCTATGCTATCTGGGACACCTACCGTACTTCATCGCCACTTATCACACTCATAGACCCCAAACGTGAAGTAGACATCGTACGCTCACTGATAAACATATACAAACGAGACGGTTATATGCCCGACGCTCGCAGCGGCAACTGTAACGGACGGACGCAAGGCGGCTCG
>ERZ779664.1155-NODE-1155-length-11183-cov-2.030374_pt1 | contig 11183 bp, 7 predicted proteins | sample MGYA00511478_ERZ779664 | MGnify/ENA primary metagenome ERZ779664 (study PRJEB29588, sample SAMEA2160437) | human gut metagenome | biome: human gut; feature: human-associated habitat; material: faeces | place: Denmark | collected 2008/2010 ...
GTTAGCCGATACGGGAGACAAGGTTACTATAACAGGTGAAAACTTTGGTACGGATCCATCCGATATTTCTGTTAGTTTCAATGGAACGCCGGCCGAATTTGAGCTGGTGGATGAGTCTACTATTGTTGCGACAACTCCTGCTGATTATAAGACAGGTAATGTGACTGTAACTATTCATGGATATACAATGACAGGTAGTGCAATGTTTAATCCTAACTCAAAGGGTGATGTAACAGTGCTTTACCTTCAAAACTACAAGCAGCCGTTTGCCAAGGCAAATGATGAAAATTGGAAGAATGGTGAATGGTGGACTCCGGCAGTATGGAATCAGAATAAGGCATCTTTCAATGCAAAAAACAATACTACTGTTACCGGAATGCAGTATAAAGCAGCAGAGGGCTTCACATTAGCGTTCCAGAATGGATGGGAGAAGGAAGGTTATACGAATGGAAAAATATGGCAAGTTGCTACACTTCGTCCTGGTAAATACAGACTGGAAGTTACTTATGCCTATACGATGGTAGTAAGTGATGCGGGGAATTTTATTTCTGCATTGATGGCCAAAGGAAATAGTGAGAGTGATATACCGAATGTTGCTGATATTGAGCAATTAAATGGAGTTTGCGCGATCTATGACAAAGCTGGAACAAATGATGACTCGGGTATTTTGGTAACCCCTTCATTTGAAGTGACGGAGACAACGGATGTTGTCATTGGATTCCTGACTTCTCTGGCTAAAGGTAATTCATACTTTAAGGTGACAGAATTGAAATTGATTCTTGAATGATGTGGAAAAAGAAAAAAGAGTAATTCATCGTGATAATATAATTAAGATTATGAAGAAAATATATAACTATCTGTTTCCCGTTTTTCTTTCGCTTTTCGCATTAGCTGCTTGTGACGAGGATAACGAAGAAATTGTTCCAATGAGTTACACTGATCCTGTGGCGACTGTAACAAAGATAGATCCCGTAGAAGGATATGTTGGGAATGAGTTTACCGTAAGTGGCAGTGATTTTGGTATCATAACAGAAGATGTGAAAGTATTTATCGGTTCCCAGGAGGCAGTAGTAGTCTCCTGCGCCGATGATGCTATCCTTGCGAAAGTGCCGGAATCGGCAACAAACGGAAAGATAACCGTTGAGGTTTTCGGGCAACGTGTGGAGACTGATCTAGTTTATCGTGTACTTGGTAAGCCGGGTGTCAGCGTAGTGAAACCTTCTTATGGTTTTCCGGGTGCCAGTATCGTTTTCGAAGGACAAGAATTTGTTTCTTCTAAAACACTGTATACTTTGACTTTCGGGACTTCCACAGACAAGGCAGAGATTGTGGGTACACCTATTGATACCGAATTTATGGCCAAAATTCCCGAGACAGCTGTCAGTGGAGTTATGACACTTATTATGGCAGAACAAACGATTGATTTGGCTTCTTATCCTTTCACTGTGTTGAAGCATGCAACGCTTGATACTCCTAAGGAAGACGAACCGGTTCCATCAGGTTTTGCTGGCAGTAAATTTGCAATAACAGGAACCAATCTTGTGCAAGAATTGCTGGATAAGTCTGTTGAAGGGTTGGAGCCTTTGAAAGTAACTTTCTTTAAAGCTGGCGGAGAACCTGTAGAAGCTGCAATAGATACAGATAATTTGACGGATAAGAGTATTCCACTCGCTGTACCTGCTTCGTTGGAAGCCGGAGATTATACAATTACTGTCATTACTCCGTTTGAAACTATCGGGACACAGTTGAAATATACGGTATTACCGATGCCGACAGTAACAGGCATTTCAACGAAAGCCGGATACATTAATGCGGAAGTAACGATCATTGGTCAGAACTTTGGTACGAAAGCTGAAAATATTCAGGTCTTTTTCGGAGAAACAGTTTGTGATAAAGTGACACTGAATGATAAAGGTAATATCGTAGTGAATGTTCCCAAAGGAGTTTCATCTGAAGCTCCGGTGAAGATTAAACTGATAATTCAGGGTAAGGAAATAGAGATGGGCGAATCGGGCACATTTGAGGTTTGGGAAACTCCGGAAATCACTTCTGTTGAAACACCGTATATTTATCCTAATGGCACATTAGTAAAAGCCGGACAGGAAATAACATTTACAGGAAAAGGTTTTGGAACGGATAAGAATTCTGTTACAGTTACTTTTGAGGGAATATCCGTACCCGTTACGGTTAAAGAGATTACTACGACTTCTATTACTGTAACGGTTCCGCAAGGTTTCAATGGTGGAAAAGTAACAATGGTGTTTGAAGGTATTGCACAACCCGTAGAGAGTGATATGTTGCAACCTCTGCCGGTGGATGGAGATATTTCTCAATATGTACTCATGAACTATAAACAGCCTTTTGAATATGTAAAAGAAGGTGGGGATAAAGGATTCCATAAAAAAGGAGAGTGGGCAAAAGCTGCTTATTGGATAGTTCAGAACTCTAACTTGACTGCTGGTGAAGGAGGTGCTGCTGTTGATTTGGCATTTAAAACGAAATATGGTGATGGAAGTGATGCAGGTTTGGCTTTACAAACAGATTGGGGATTTGACAATCCTAAAAATGATGGTAAGGTATATCAGACTTCTCATCTTCAAAAAGGAAAATATAAGTTGACGGCACACGTTTATGAATATGACGGCAGAGGTTTTACCGGTTATGTTGCGGTTTGTAAAGGTAACGAGATGGCAAATACGAGTGATATACCAAGTAAGAGTCTGGCAAACGCTTCTATTTCGGGTACGGGTGATGTAGTAGTTGATATTCTTGTTGAAGAGCCTACCGATGTTGTCATTGGTTTTGTATGTACGATTACAGTAAAACAAGGACGGGCTAAGATAGATAATTTCAAATTAGAGTTAGTAGAGCAATAAACTATAATTGGGTGCACCGTAATCAATGGTAGATGCGGTGTACCATTAAACCAAAAATATGATGAAAAAGATATATTATATAACCGCAGTATTTGCTACCCTGTTTTTGGTAGGATGTGGGGACGGCATTGACCTTCCGGGTGTCAATGTGGAAACTGATTTGAATAAAATTCCTCTTCCTGATAATAACGTAAATTTGGAACAAGTTGAACTTAAACCGTCAACGGAACCCATGCTGCATGAAGGGTTGCATACAGAGGAAGACTTCCAGCGTATCCGGGATAAAAAAGCAGCCGGAGAAGAGCCTTGGGTAAGTGCTTATCAATTATTAGTAGAAAGCCAGTTTTCGCAGAAGACGGCAGATACTTATCCTACAGAATGGATTAAACGAGGTATTTCAGGAGATGAAAATTACATGAATGCAGCCAGAGGAGCCACTATTGTATATCAGCAAGCGCTTCGTTGGAAAATTGAACAAGATGATGAATATGCGGCAAAAGCGGTGGAGAATCTGAATAAGTGGGTACAGACTTGTGTAGGTGTAACAGGTAATACGAATTTATCGCTTGCTGCAGGACTTTATGGTTATGAATTTGCTATTGCCGGTGAATTATTGAGGGATTATGGAGGATGGGATCGTGCGGACTTCGCAGCGTTCCAGAATTGGTTGCTTAAAGTGTTCTATCCTGCTAATGATGATTTTCTGAAACGTCATCACGATACGAATGCGTTACATTATTGGGCTAACTGGTGTCTTTGTAATATAGCGGCTAAAATGGCTATCGGCATTGTAACCGATCGTCGTGATATTTATAATGAAGGTATCGCCCATTTGCAGACAGGTGATACAAACGGACGTTTACGTCGTGCTATCTATCACGATTATGCACCGGACTATAACTTTGCTCAATGGCAGGAAAGTGGACGTGACCAAGGACACACGTTGATGTGTGTCGGATTGATGGGAATTATTTGTCAGTTGGCATGGAGCCAGGGAGACGATTTCTTTGCTTATGATGATAATCTCTTCCTACGGGCCTGCGAATATGCCGCTTGCTGTAATTATACCAATGAGACTGTACCATATACTACTTATATATGGCAAAAACAGAGTCAATGGGGATATCCGATTCCGGAAGAACAAACAACACTTGGTGGCGGTAAATGGATCAAACGTGCGATATGGGCGTTGCCTTACTATCATTACAAAGGGATAAAAAACATCTCGGATGATAATCTCAAATATACTAAGATTGCTACCGAATATGTAGGAATAGAAGGCGGCGGCGGTTATTATGATGCTAACTCTGGTGGGTATGATGTACTTGGACTCGGTACATTGATGTATGCACAATAAATGAATAATTCAAAATGAATAGATTGATACGAATAGCGCTTACATTTTTACTTGTAATGACTTCAGGAGTTATACAGGCAGAAATTGTCATCTATCCGGTGCCACAAGGCATCTACTATGCCCGCCATAATGACGATTATACAGTAAAAGTACGGCAAGTGGGTGAAAAAGATTGGGTAGACCTTTATGAATATAATGTAAAGGTGGATATGGATACCAAGTCGGATGCAACCATGGTACAGTTTGATTTTTCCGGTAAAGTGGAAGTGCTGGTGCAAAAGAATAACGGGGAACTCCGTTCAGCAGTAGTGCGTCCACTATCTAAAGGCATTCAGCCGGAGATAGACGGAAATTTTCTGCTGTTCACATTGGATAAACCACAAAAACTCTCTGTAGAGTTCAACGGTGACCGTTTGAATAATCTGCATGTGTTTGCCAATCCGATCATTGAGAATGTGCCTGATAAGAATGATCCGAATGTGATGTATTTTGAGTCCGGTATACACGAACCCACAGATGTGGCAGGCAAATGCTTCCGTATTCCTTCCAACACGACTGTCTATCTGGAAGGTGGAGCGGTGCTGAAAGGTTGCCTGACTTGCGACAGTGTAGAGAATGTAAAGATTCTCGGACACGGTATGTTGCTTGAACCGCAGCAGGGAATATCGGTGGCATACTCCAAGAATGTACTGATTGATGGAATTACAGTTGTCAACTCCCGTCACTATACAGTTTCCGGTGGACAATCACAGGGAATTACTATCAAGAATTTGAAATCATTCAGTTATCAGGGTTGGAGTGATGGATTGGATTTTATGTCTTGCTCGGATGTAGTGATTGATGATGTTTTTCTTCGTAATTCAGACGACTGTATAGCCATCTATACGCATCGTTGGAATTATTATGGAGATTCTCGTAATATCCGTGTACTTAATTCTACACTATGGGCGGATATTGCTCACCCTATCAATATCGGTACGCATGGAAATACGAAAACAGGAGATGAGGTTTTAGAAGATATATTGTTCAAGAATATCGATATCTTGGAACATGATGAGGACGATCGTGATTACCAAGGCTGCATGACTATTAATGTAGGAGATCACAATCTGGCACAAAACATCACTTTTGAGGATATTCGTGTGGAACATATCCAGGAAGGACAGTTATTTCATCTTCGGGTGATGTATAACCAAAAATATAACACAGGTCCCGGCAGAGGTGTCAGAAACATAACGTTCCGTAATATTTCATGTACCGGAAAATATATCAATCCTTCTTTGATGGAAGGTTATGATAAGAATAGGAAGGTTGAGAATATTTTGTTTGAGAACATAATGTTGAACGGCAAACGGATCGCCTCTTTGGAAGAACTGAATATAGATAAAAAAGATTTTGTAGGGAAGATACAGATAAAGTAGCTAACAAATAAAAGATTGTGTTGATTTTACCCTCACACTCTCACCCGGCTCTCAATCCCTTTATCCATCGTACTTTCGTGGGTGAGGGTAAAGGTGAGGGTAGTGTGAGGGTAAAACTTACTCTCACACTGTCGACGCTTACCAAATGATATAAGTATGCATTGGCATTGAAAGGTTTAGCTATTGAGAGAACAGTCCGTTGTATTTATTGTATCGGAATTATATGATTATAACTAAAAGCCTAGAGACAGAATGGTTGTTTCTTGTAGTGTACTAAATAAGTTGACACTTCTTAAACGAAGTTGTCAACTAAATCCAGTACAGTACATCTTGTCTTTGAGACAGAATCTTCCTGCTCTAGAAACTATAGTTTCCCGCCTTTGGAACTGGAGTTTCGAGCCTTTGGAACTAAAGTTTCAAGACGGGAAACCATCAGTTTCAACGCTTGAAACAAAATGTTTCCCGCCTTGAAACAAATAATGAGGTTATTGCTCTGACGAAGCTCTGACTATATCAGCATTGTGATGATTATAATATTATCTGTCGTTTTTTCTCATCATCCACCACAGCCATCATTCCTTCTACTTGTGCAAGAGCCAGCATACGTCCGTGGAAGGAATATCCCGGATTATAACCTTTATCTTCATCTCCCAGCATCATTCGTCCGTGGTCTACACGCATCGGTAATCCCGGATTCTCATTTTCGAAGATACGGATAAGGTCAACCAGATGTCCTCTTCCCGTAAGATGGGAGCTTTCAATGAAGTTTCCACCTTGCATGGCAGCTGTGCTGCGCAGATGTACGAAATGAGTTCTTTTTGCAAATTTCTTAGCCAACTCACGTGTATCGTTATGTTCGCCTGCACTCAAAGAGCCTGCACAGAAAGTCAATCCATTATGAGGATTATTTACGGCATTCAGGAACCATTCAATATCATTTTCATTGGTAACGATACGTGGTAAACCTAATACCTGGAATGGAGGGTCATCCGGATGTACGCACATATTAACTCCATATTCTTCGCATACAGGCATGATTGCAGATAAGAAATAACGCATATTTTCACGCAAAGCATCCCGGTTTATATCTTTGTACAAAGCAAGTAACCGCTTGAAGATGGAAACCGGATTTTTATCTCCTTCTTTGATATTGCCATTAACAAAACCTTGAGTTTTGACAATGATCGTATCAATCAAAGCGTCTTTTTCTGCTTCTGTGATAACCTTATCCAACTCGGCAACTTTCTGAAGTTCTTCTTCAGTGTAATCTTTTTCAGCTCCTTCACGTTCCAAGATTCGGATATCGAAATAAGCAAAGCGAATACGGTCGTAATAAAGTGAACTGGTTCCGTCCGGCCAGGGATGTTGCAAGTCTGTACGTATCCAGTCGATAACGGGCATGAAATTATAACACACTGTCTTTATGCCGCATTTACCCAAATTGGCAAGGCTTACTTTGTAGTTCTCAATCAACTGTTCACGTTCCGCTCCTGCGTATTTGATTGCTTCACATACAGGAAGACTTTCCACTACCGACCAACGTAAACCATAAGATTCGATATATGATTTCAAATCGTTAATAGCTTCCATTGTCCATATTTCACCGTTCGGTACATCATGCAGGGCAGTGACAATCCCTTTTACCCCTATTTGTCGGAGCATCGGCAAGGTTATCTTATCCTTTTTGCCGAACCATCTCCAAGTCTTTTCCATCATAGTCTTTCTCTTTATAACAGGCTATTATTTATTGCTTAAACTCCGCTGAATGCACTGAAACCACCATCAATAGGTAACATTGCTCCGGTTACGAAGCTAGCGGCTTCACTACACAGGAAATGCACTGCACCATTCAACTCTTTGATGTCACCGAAACGTTTCATTGGAGTTTTAGCCAATACTTTCTTGCTTCTATCTGTCAATGAACCATCTGGGTTGATGAGTACACGACGGTTTTGGTCGCCGATGAAGAAGCCCGGTGCAATAGCGTTTACACGGATACCATCACCGTATTTAAGTGCCATTTCGCTTGCCAGCCATTGAGTGAAATTGGCTACGGCAGTTTTTGCAGCCGAATATCCCGGTACGCGGGTGATAGCGCTGTATGCTGCCATTGAGGATACATTAATGATACATCCTTTGCCTTGTTTTGCCATTACTTTACCGAATATCATAGACGGATAAACCGTTCCGTTCATATTCAGATTAGTCACTTTCTCCCAACAGGAAATATCCATGTCATAAAAATGTTGTTCCGGTTCAAGAGTAGCTCCCGGCATATTGCCACCGGCAATGTTCAATAGAATATCGATCTGTCCCCATTTGGCTACGACTTCTTCGGCTACTTTCTCCAGGCTGGCGATGTCAAGTACATTACCGATGATGCCGATTACATCGTTACCGTATTGCTTAAGTTCAGCCACACGGTTGTCCAGTTGCTCCTGACGAATGTCAATAGCTACAACTTTTGCTCCCTGCTGTACAAAGTGTTGGGCAATATTTCCGCCCAGTACACCACCTGCTCCGGTAATAACAGCAACTTTACCGGCAATACTAAATAATTCGTTCATGGTTTCTATCAAATGTTTTTATGAATGGATGCAAAAATAGCGGGTTTTTATACATGCTATGATGCGTATTTTTGCAAGATATTTACCTATCTTTGCAAAAGCAGTTTAGAAAGGAGATTTATGAGGAAGATAATGAATGAGAAGTTGACTATTACGACTTCTAATCCCGTCCGTGCCCGCTTTTATGAATATCCACGTTTCACGTATCCGTGGCATTTTCATAGTGAGTATGAAATTATTTATGTGGAGAAGGGAGAGGGGGATTGTCTGGTGGGTGACAGCATTATCTCCTATTCAAAAGGTGATTTGATTCTTTTCGGTTCCGAACTGCCTCATAGTATGCAAAGTCCACCGGACGACGGGGAAGAATCTGATAACGAAGAAAAATCCGAACTGAAAGTAAGAGGAGTCAATATTCAGTTTGAAAAAGACTTCATGCATTATTCTATATCTCAATACTCCCAGTTTATTCCTATCAGGAATTTATTGGAGGATGCTTGCAGAGGAATTAAATTCACAATTACCCGTTCGGGGAAAATCATTAAGCTATTAAAACAAATACCTTCTGCCAAAGGAGCGGATCAAATTATCCTGTTGCTTTCACTTCTACAGATGATGGCTACCAGCAATCATAAGAAATATCTGACTACTTCTCATTATACTCCGTCCCCTTCGATTATGCGTAATGAAAGAATGGAAAAAGTGATTGCCTATTTGAATAAACATTATACCGAGTCTATCGGTCTGGATGAAATTGCTTCTTATACAGCGATGAACCCTGCCGCTTTCTGCCGATACTTTAAAGAAAACACAGGAAAGACATTTAAAGAGTATGTACTTGATATGCGTATCGGATATGCTTGTAAACTATTGAATAGTAGTATGATGAATATATCTCAAATCAGTGCTACTTGCGGATTTGAATCACCTGTACATTTTAACCGCATTTTTAAAAGGGTGACAGGAATGACACCTACTTTTTATAGGGAACAGATGGAATAAGCTTTTCAGGCAATAAACATTTGAGTATAATTTCTTTCTCGTTCGTATATAATAGGAAAGATGAATAAACATGAACGTAAATAGAATGAAGAAAAGAATTTTGCTTTTGTTGTTGGTGATACCGGCATTGATAAAAGCGCAAGATGTGATGACAGAAACCCGTCAGGAACTGACGTCTCCTGATGGAGCTTATCGTTTTACCTTTTATCAACGTGCGGTAGGAGAGGATAATGCACAAATGTATTATACCTTGACTTATAAAAATCGTCCGGTGATTGAAGAAAGTAAACTGGGTGTTCTGATTGAAAATCAGTTATTTGAATCGGCGTTGGGTATACCGAATGATACTTGTCATTTTTGGTGTGAGAATCTGAAGTTGACAGGGACTGAACATCAAAAGACAGACGAGAGATGGAAGCCTGTATATGGCGAGCGTGCGGAGGTTCGTGATTGCTATAATGAGATGACCTTGAAGTTCAAGAAAGGAGAAGGAAAAGGTAATCGGGATGGTGGTTATGATAAGCGTAAAAACTACTTTATGAATATCATAGTCCGCGCCTATAATGAAGGAGTTACTTTCCGCTATCATTTTCCGGAAATGACAAACGGGCTTTTCTTGCATATCGTCGGTGAGCAGACTAGCTTCACAATGCCTGAAGGAACGATGGCGTATTATGAACGTTGGGCACAAGGGCCTTATGAACTCCGTCCGTTGGAAGGATGGGGCAAAGAGGAGAGTGAGCGTCCTTTGACATTGAAACTGCCTGATGGATTATCTGTAGCCTTGTTGGAAGCGGAAATGGTGGATTATGTTCGTGGTAAATTCCGTTTATCGGCAGAGAAACCTTCCACTTTGGAGACAAGCCTGTATAGTAGCGTCGATATTATTTCTCCTTACAGTACTCCGTGGCGTGTAATCATGGTTGGCGAACGTCCGGTCGATTTAATTAATAATAATGATCTTGTCTTGAATCTGAATCCGGCTTGCAAACTGGCTGATACTTCTTGGATCAAACCCGGGAAAGTATTCCGTTCGGGCGACTTGAAACAAGATAGAGTAAAAGCAGCCATTGATTTTGCGGCAGAACGCGGTATTCAGTATGTACACATGGATGCAGGCTGGTACGGACCGGAAATGAAAATGAGTTCGGACGCTACTACAGTTTCTTCTGATAAAGACCTTGATATACCTGCTTTGTGTAAATATGCCGAATCGAAAGGAATCGGACTTATGGTGTATGTCAATCAGCGTGCGTTAGTGCAGCAGTTGGATACTTTATTGCCATTGTATAAGAAATGGGGATTGAAAGGTATCAAGTTCGGTTTTGTACAGATAGGTAATCAGCGTTGGAGTACCTGGTTGCATGATGCAGTTCGTAAATGTGGAGAATATAATCTGATGGTAGATATTCATGACGAATATCGTCCGACAGGTTTCAGCCGTACTTATCCTAACCTGATGACGCAGGAAGGTATTCGTGGAAATGAAGAAATGCCGGATGCCACACACAATACGACTCTTCCTTTCACCCGCTATCTGGCAGGTGCAGGAGACTATACGCTTTGCTATTTCAATAATCGGGTGAAGAATACGAAAGCACATCAGTTGGCGATGGCAGCTGTGTATTACAGTCCTTTGCAATTTATGTTTTGGTATGACAGACCGGAATTCTACCAGGGAGAAGAAGAACTGGAATTTTGGAAAGCAATTCCGAGTGTATGGGATGACAGCCGCGCGTTAGATGGAGAGATTGGTGAATATATCGTTCAGGCACGTCGTTCGGGGAATGACTGGTTTGTAGGAGCAATGACGAATACGGAAGCCCGCACAATTACATTGACTACGGATTTTCTGGAACCGGGTAAGAAGTATATGCTTCACCTGTACGAAGATGATGACAAGCTGAATACACGCACGAAAGTACGCAGTACTCATAAGAAGATAAAAGCCGGAGATAAG
>ERZ779664.1156-NODE-1156-length-11182-cov-1.800036_pt1 | contig 11182 bp, 7 predicted proteins | sample MGYA00511478_ERZ779664 | MGnify/ENA primary metagenome ERZ779664 (study PRJEB29588, sample SAMEA2160437) | human gut metagenome | biome: human gut; feature: human-associated habitat; material: faeces | place: Denmark | collected 2008/2010 ...
CTTGTATCCGCTCTATGTCGCTTACAGCGTTTACCGTCAGAAGCTGGAGGACACCACCGATGACGACTGGGAACCTGCCGAACTGCAATCCATGTGGGAAGAAGTTCTCCGCGACAATATTTATGTCATCTGCAAAACCCCGATGGCAAAGTATATCACAAAACGCACGCTGACCGGTTATCACGATAATGTCGTCAATGCCCACTATTTTGACGACCTTGTCAATATGCTGAAAAGCAAACCGGAGCAGTTCAAAAAGAAAATCCTCAAAGGTAGCTATTGGGGAAAAGAGGTGAAAGAAATGAAGTTCGATGCAATCGTCGGAAATCCGCCGTATCAAGCAGAGCTTGGCGGTGCCAGCCCTCTGCCGGTGTATCAATATTTTATTGAACAAGGCAAAGCTTTAAGTGAACACTATGTGTCTATGATTACTCCGGCGAGGTGGTTTAATACCGGAACCGGCTTGGATGTATTTAGGCAGGAAATGCTTCATGACAGGAGAATATCAGTACTTCATGATTTTATCGATGCATCTGAGTGTTTCAAATCCGTTGAGATAAAAGGTGGGGTTGATTATTTTCTGTGGGACAAAAGGTATAATGGGAAATGTAAAATCACCACTCATAATGAGGACGGATCGGTTGTTAGATCGGAACGCTATCTTCTTGAGGATGGTATGGACACATACATTAGAAATGGCAATATGATTTCCATTTTGGAAAAGGTCAGATCGTTGGGTGAAGAGTCTATTACATCGATTATCAGTCCCCGTGATCCTTTTGGTTATGACATTCGTTTGCCTGATAGTATGAAAATAGCTCCTCATGAATATTCGCTGCATAAAACGGAAACGGAAAACATTGAGTTTTATTATAATGGCTGGCGCAAAGAAGGTATTGGATATGTTTCACGCGCTTCTGTTCGGGAAAACCGTGAATTGATTGACAAATACAAGGTATTGATCCCTAAAGCTTGGGGAACCGGCAAGCCGGGAAAAGATTGGCTCAATCCTTTTATCGTTTCTCCGCCGTCCGTCTGTACCGAAACATATTTGGTTGTTGGAAGTTATAATAGCATAGATGAAGCACGCAATGTGGTATCGTATATGCAGACAAGGTTTTTCCACGTTCTTGTTTCATTATTGAAAATTTCTCAGAATGCCGCCAAAGGTGTTTATCAATTAGTTCCCCTGCAGGATTTTTCAAGACATTGGACAGATACGGAGTTGTATGAAAAGTACCATTTATCTGAAAAGGAAGTTTCTTATATTGATACGATCTTTCGGATTAGAGAAGAACAATCGGATTACAACCAAATGCTCTCCATGTCCTATGACGAAATTGTCAAACTTCTTCTGAAAAAATACGGTGCCGCAAAGCACGATTATTTCACCGACAGAGAATGCACCCTCAAGAACAAGTTGGTTTCCCGTACCGCCGAAGGTCTCTTCTGCCATCATATCGATGAAGATAAGGCAATCATGCTCAGCAATGACGAGTATGCCGCGCGGAATCCGTTTGAGTATCAGAAAAAGAATCGTCTTGTCTATTGCAATCTGCTCGAACATCTGCTGCTCCATGTAAAGATTGCGGAAGAACCGAGAAATCCGGATGCCAACGAAAACGAACTTCCCGGCATCGGCGGTGCTATCAACTATCTCTGCAAGCAGCTCAACGACATTTACGCCGGCAAAGAACCCGCCGAGGAGTGGCGCAAAACCGTGGCTGCCAAAGTGCAGGATCATTTTGACGACTATATCCGCATCCTCCGCCATCTCTGGAGCGTCATCGAGCAAAATCCGCTCTATAAAACCATCATCACCAAGCAAATGCTCTGCACCGGCTGGGACGGCAAGACCGTGGATCGGGTACTGGAGGCGATAGAATGACAGATTACTTAAAAGTGTATGAGAAATTCAAACATACTAAAGAAGTTGGCGATTATATCAATGATGTACTTCTTCTTCGGCACTATAAGGTTGCTGCTCTTTGGGATGTGAACAATGTGACGACCTGAATGATTTCTTGTCTGTAGATAGCGGTCAGTCTCTTTCTGGTTGGATTTTCTTCGCAAGTTAATTTTTTCCTCAAAGAGGCTCCGCTTTTTATGTCATATGTTTGATTCCAAGCTTTAGCTGTGGTCGGAATCCCTAGCATTCACTACTCTTTTTAAATTTTGCTCATGGCTGTTGTAGAATTTGGAACGGAGGTGTTCACTGTGATAAAATCAATTAAACTCAAAAATTGCGCCACTTATCCTTCGACGGGTGTTTCGATCGAAAACTGCCAAAAGATCAATTTCTTTTATGGTCCTAACGGCAGCGGAAAATCCACTATTAGTAATTTCTTGCGAAATCCGACGGATTCTCAATATAATGAGTGTGAAATTAAGTGGGAAAATGACATTGCGGCAGATGTTGCTGTATATAATCGTGAATTTCGTGTAAAAAACTTGAAAGAAAACATTGCAGGTGTTTTTACACTTGGTCAAGCAACAATTGAAGACATACAAGCTCTTGAAAAAATGAAAGAACAACGCGCAAAGCTAAACGATGACTATACAACACGGGATAACACCCTCAAAAAGAAGCGGCAAGAAGAATCCGAATTCAAAGCTTCATTTAGAGATAATATATGGGAACGAATATTAAAACCCAATGAAGCAGATTTTCAAGAGGCTTTCAGCGGCTTCAGAAACAATAAGGAACGCTTCCGAGACGAAGTTCTTAGACGGTACAAAATCTCGCATACTTCCTGTGAAGCAAGAGATAGTCTACTTTTGCGTGCTAAAACTTTGTTCGCACAAAAGCCGGAAAAATGTTCAGTTATCTCGTTTTCCATTGACGACGCCGTCGATCGACTTGCTGAAATTGAAGCTTCAACGATTTGGAGCAAAGTAATTGTTGGAAATAAAGATCTTCCTATCGGACGGCTTATAGATGTTTTGGATAATGCAGACTGGGTAAACCAAGGAAGAAAGCATTTGAGAGAGGGTAGGATTTGTCCGTTCTGTCAACAACCCACAATTACAGAGGAACTGAAAAGTCAGCTTGACGCTTTCTTTAGCGGAGAATACGAGCAAGATGTCAACCAAATAAAACAGTTCATTAGCCAGTATAGCGTATATACTGATGAATTGTTGGGACGCATAAACGCACTCCGGACAAACCTTGGGGCTTACCCTGCTGCTAGAATTGACACGAATAAACTTAATGGATTGATAGATCTGCTTAATGGATATTTTTCTAAGAATAAAGCCGAAATGCTTATTAAAGAAAAAGAACCTGGCAGAATCATTACGCTAACAGAAACCGCTGTAACGACAAGTGCAATAGCACAATTAGTAATCGACGGAAATGCAGCTATTACTCAACATAATAAAATGGTTGACAACTATACATCCGAGAAGAACGCTCTTATAGCTGATATTTGGGCGTTTTTAATGGGTGAAAACGCGGCGCTAATTTCTGGATATTTTAACGATGTTGAAAATATAGCCAAAGCTAAAAATGGCATTCAAAATGGAATCAATATATGCAAGCAACAATTGGATGAACTGGATAAGAAAATAGTTGAGGCTGGTAAAAACATAACGAGTGTTCAGCCGACCGTTGATGAGATCAATCGTTCTCTGAAAAACTACGGTTTTACCAACTTCCAAATAACTCCTTCTCCTGTTCAGTCAAATGCCTATCAAATACAGCGAATGGACGGCTCTCTTGCTACCAACACATTGAGCGAAGGAGAAGAAACATTTATATCATTTTTGTATTTCTTGCAATTCGCCAAAGGCTCTGTTGATGTGTCCAAAGTTTCTAGTCGTAAGGTTTTGGTATTGGATGATCCGATCTGTAGTCTAGACAGTACGGTTTTATACATAGTAAGTTCTATGGTTAAAGGGCTAATAAAAGATGTTCGTGAGGGTAATTCTGATGTGGAGCAGATTTTTATTCTCACTCACAATGTGTTTTTTCATAAGGAAACCGCTTTTATTGATCGCAGGACTGAAGTTTGCAATGATATTCATTTCTGGATTATTAGCAAGGACAATAACATATCCTCTATCAGGGCATACGAAAGAAACAATCCAATTAAAACGTCATATGAACTGCTGTGGGAAGAATTAAAAAGCAACACAAATGCTTCGCTTATTACAACGCAAAATATCATGCGAAGAATTTTGGAAAATTACTTTAGTATTCTCGGAAAAGCAAAGGATGACACAATTGTGGACTCTTTCCCTACGATAGAAGAAAAGATGATCTGCCGTTCTTTGCTGAGCTGGATAAATGACGGATCGCATACAATCCCTGATGATTTGTATATTGATAGTTATACAGATTCGATAGAACGTTATAAGCAAATATTCAAAGAAGTATTTATCAAAATGGGGCACGACGCTCATTATAAAATGATGATGGGAGAGACATGAAATCTCTCGTAGTTCTTGCGTTTCGTGGCAACACCATGTCAACGAAAAATCAGATAGCCCATGCTACCTGAATAATGAAAGCAATAAATGCCTGCATTTGATTTAAGAAGACTCAAGTATAACTAAATTACGTTACGGAAGGAGTGATATTTTATGCAAGAAATAAAATGTCCAAAATGCGGTGAGGTATTTCAAGTTGATGAAACAGGGTATAGTCAAATTGCGCAACAAGTTCGTGATAAAGAATTTGTTAAAGAAATTGAACGCAGAGAAAGAGAATTAGAAGCCAAGCAAGAAAAGGAACTTGAATTGATTCGTTTACAAGAGGAAAAAGAATACACCGCAGGCATTAACAAAAAAGATGCTGAAATTTCTGCCAAAGATCAGCTGATTGCAGAATTGCAGGCCAAGTTAGATGCAAGTGAAACAGCAAAAAATCTTGCCATTTCCGAAGCCATCGAGAAGAAGAATCAAGAGATTTCCAAGGGAGTGAGAGAACATTCCGAAAATCTTATGAAGAAAGATGCCGAAATCTCTGCGAGAGATCAAAAAATAACAGAGTTGCAGGCGAAATTGGATGCTGGTGAGACTACAATAAAGCTTGCTGTTGCTGAGGCGGTAGAAAAGAAAAACGAAGAATTATCCCAAAAGACTTCAGAGATTGCTGATCTCAAAGGAGAACTCAAAAGCAAAGAAACAGAAAATCAGTTGAATGAAAAGTCGCTAAAAGAACAATACGAAGATAGACTTAGGCTTAAGGATGAACAGATTGAATATTACAAAGATTTCAAGGCTCGCCAATCTACAAAAATGATTGGAGAAAGCCTGGAACAGCACTGTCTGACGCAATTCAATTCTATACGCATGACAGCTTTTCCAAATGCTTATTTTGAAAAAGATAATGACGCCAAAACCGGTAGTAAAGGAGACTTTATTTACCGTGAATGTGGCGAAGATGGCACAGAGTTTATTTCAATTATGTTCGAGATGAAAAACGAAGCTGACACAACTGCTACAAAGCACAAAAACGAGGATTTTTTTAAGGAATTAGATAAGGACCGCAAAGAAAAAGCGTGTGAGTACGCAATTCTTGTTTCATTGCTGGAAGTTGATAATGAGTTATATAATAACGGAATTGTTGATGTTTCATACAAGTATCCAAAAATGTATGTCATTCGTCCTCAGTTCTTCATCCCAATAATTACATTGCTTCGAAATGCCGCTCAAAACTCTTTACATTATCGCCAGGAACTTCAAATGGTGCGCAACCAACAAGTGGATATTCTTCATTTTGAGGACAATATGAATGCGTTCAAAGAAGGTTTTGCTCGCAATTACCGTTTAGCCAGTGAAAAATTCACAGCAGCAATTGAAGAAATAGATAAGACTATAGATCATTTGCAAAAAACAAAGGCTGCATTGCTTTCTTCAGAAAATAATCTCCGCCTTGCAAATAACAAGGCGGACGAACTAAGCATCAAAAGGCTCACAAAAAATGCCCCAACTGTAAAAGCCATGTTTGACGATCTACATCGCGACGATTAACTTAGACTTTTCACATAATTAATGAAATATCGTAACTTCGATAAGAACGCAATACGACTATATAGAGGATCATTTCAAGTCATCATATCTCCCTCGCTGTAGTCAAAGAAAAAGCCCCGGCGGCGGAATATGATTTTCAAGGCTTCGCACAAAGTTGGTCAGGAGCCTTTCTTAAAAGTGAAAAGTCTGCATATAGTGTCGTTTTTGATTCAGAGTTCAATTTCGTTTCATATCATAAAGGAGCAAATACCTAATAAAAGAGCAGAGGGCAGCATATCCGCCCTCTGCTTTTGTTATTATTTCAGGTAATCATGCAATACACTTTCTTCCGCATCATGCTTTGCGGTATTCATTTCCTGCACCCAATGAAGCGGGTTCGCGGCTTTCAGGGTTTCCGTGATGCCTCGTTCATCTATAAGCCGGGCAAGTATGAGGTTAACTTCATTTCGCACTTCTGCGTCAAATTTGGAGAGTTCTTCACCAAGATTGCCACTTGTCAGCAGAGAAATGTATGTACCTCGCCGATGTTTCTTGAGATAGTCAAGATACATCCACCCGTATTTGCCGATCGGCGCTTCTTCTGCTTCGGGAAGTGCCAGCAGGGGATAAAGGTAACCGTTACTATTTTTGTATGTGATAGCATTTTTCATATTCATATCCTTTCGTTCTCGTGTTTTATGGTGACAACTGAAAAAGGATCAACGGTGGAGCACGGGAGCGATGCTGACACAGAATTATCTTCACACCTCGCCACCGCCCGTCTTTATATCATCGGGTAGTATGCTTTCGCCGGACATCGGTTCAGTATATTCTTTGTCGGAGTGCTCATTTGCACTCTCACCCCGCTTATTCCGAACATAACGCTCCGTGCTGTCGAAGAATACAAAAAATCCGAACCCATCTCCTATGGAGAATAAGTTCGGATTTCTCGATTTTGGTCTGAGTGACACGACTTGAACGTGCGGCCTCTACCACCCCAACTGACGTGGGTTCGTCCTCTCGTGCGCTTTACATGCTTTCATACCGTTTTCGCTCCAAGACACTTGCTCCCCGAGCTTTTTTCGTCTACTGTTTCCGCGTGTTCCGTGTTTGTCTGTGGTAAAAACTGTGGTCAGCCCGCTTTTTGAGCGGATTCCGGGCGGGGCTTTGCTGGTAGAAAAAAGAATAGAGTTTTTTCTGCCGCACTCAAAAATCTGTAAATGGTCAGATCTGTGGTCACCCGTGCTTCATTGTATATGCCGACAGCCTGTGTCAATTCTGTCTGTGACACAAACTGTGGTCGAAATCCAAGCCCGAAGAATCAGCTTTTGCGACGCAGTAGACAAAGAAAAGGGATTTGAAAATTCCGTGTATCGGCAGGGATTTTATTTTAATCTGTAATAGCGGGTGTTCTTTCCGTTGCCCTCCCGCCGAAGTTCTCCGCTTGCGACCATTTTTCGGAGTGCGCCTTCCAGAGAGCTCAGACTCAGCGAGGGGCACAGCTCACGGATATCCTGCTTTGAAAAGCGCCCGATCTTTTGCTGTGTTGCAAGCCGGACGGTTTCCAGTGCCGGATGCTTGGTTTCTACAAGTGAAAACCGATCCTCAAAATCTTTATACGCTGCGAGGATCGTACCGAGCAGGTATTTGAGAAATGGGACGATATCTTCATTTTCTTCATACCACCCGTTCTGCGAGGCTCTGAGCGTATCGTAATACAGATCTTTGTTTTTGGCGATCTTGGCTTCCAGTGAAATATATTTTCCGACATAGAACCCGCTTCTGTAAAGGAGCAGCGTGGTGAGCAACCGGCTCATCCTGCCATTTCCGTCGTTGAAAGGGTGGATGCAGAGAAAGTCATGAATGAATACCAGAATGGCAATCAGGGGTTCCAGTTCATTGTTCCCGATGACGCGGTTGTATTCATTGCATATTGCGTCAAGTGCTTCCGGCGTTTCAAATGGCGGAAGAGGTGTGAACAGCGTTTCCGTGCGGCCGTCCGGATAGGTGATGCTGATATAGTTCTGCACATTCTTCGTTTTTCCCGCCATCGGGTTATTTATGTGACTGTACAGAATCTTATGGAGTTGCAGAATATAGTTCTGTGTGAGCGGGATCGCGTCGAAACTCTCGTGAATGATATTCAGCACATCCCGGTATCCGGCGATTTCCTGTTCGTCGCGGTTTTTTGGCGTCGTCTTTTCTTCCACCAGCTGGCGGATACGGGTGCTTGTTGTGACAATGCCTTCAATCGCATTGGATGCTTCGGTGCTTTGAACCTTGGCGATTTCCACCAGCTTTTCCAATTCTTCCGGGTTTTGCTTCAGATACAGCTCCTGTTTTCCCGCTTCTTTGTAGATAGCGGCAATCAGCGAAAGAACCTCCGAATCCCACTTTTGCTCTCTGATTTTTGAATAATTGAATGTGCGCATTCCCTCACCTCCGTTTCGTTTCCCTTATAATATAACACAAATTAAGGGGAATGTCAAGACGAAAATGGATAAATCCCTTAGTATTATGCTTAAAATGAGGGAAAAAGATTCGTGGCACTGATTGTATTTTTCATTTTTAGTCATAAATTTGCAGCTTTTGATAGGTGTTGATATTGTTTGGCAAGGCTGATTCACGCGCAAAAAAGTCAATGTTCTTTGAATTTATTCTGTTTTTCCCTTGCAATTTGTCGGAAATTGTTGTATACTATAAAAGTATAAATCTATCTATATACGAGGTGGAAAATGGCTGCAAGCTATAAAAAATTATTCAAACTGCTGATTGACCGTGAGATGAAAAGCAAGGAGCTCGCCGCAAAGGCGGGAATCAGCCCGGAAACACTCGCAAAAATGAAAAAAGACGGGGCACCCGTATCAAGCGACGTGCTCGTGAAAATCTGCACGGCACTCGGTTGCACGATGGATGATATAGTGGAGATAGTGCCGAATAATGCAGAAAACTGATACGGAACGAGAACGCTTAAGAGTAACGAAAGGAGTTTTCAATGAAAGAAAGCAGCCGTTGCTTATACAATAGTAATTTCAACGAGTTTATTCGTGAAGATAGCAAAACTGTTCTTGGAATACTTTGTGACAATTATCACGGGGATGCCATGACGACAACAAGGGAAGCATGGAAAGATGAAATATCTATTATGCAAGAAACTCTGTCACAATATAAAAATGGGCAGATAATTTTTGAATATGATATTCCGCGCCTCGGAAAGCGAATTGATGTTGTATTACTTCTCGGTGGAATTGTCTTCTGCCTTGAATTTAAGGTTGGAGAATCAAAAATTTTAGAGGCGGATATAGATCAGGTTTTCGATTATGCGCTTGATTTAAAAAACTTTCATAAGTTTAGCAGAGATAAAATAATTGTTCCTATTCTTATTGTAACCAATTATCAAGATTCTTCCACAGAGATTCAGATGTCGGTTTATGATGATTTGGTGGTAAATCCGTTGGTTTGCGGGAAAACAGGCATCAAAAAATTGATTGATAATGTACTTAACAGGTATCCACTCGAAACACCAGTAAATCGGGATTGGATTATAAGCCCCTATTCTCCAACACCGACAATTATTGAAGCCGCCAAGTCGCTATACGAAAATCATTCGGTGGAAAATATTACGCGACATGAAGCTGATAAAGTTTCTACTGACAAGACAATAGCATATATTCTCAAAGTGATTCAAAATAGCAAAGAAAGACAGGAAAAGAGCATTTGTTTTGTAACGGGAGTGCCCGGCGCGGGAAAAACACTGGTTGGGCTTGATGTGGCTAATAAAAAGACATATCAGGGGCGCGAAGAAACGATAGAAGATGAGGGCGCGGTGTATTTGTCAGGCAATGGACCACTTGTCGCTGTTCTGACAGAGGCACTTGCACAAGACAACTTTCGTAAATGTCGTGCAAACGGTGAGAAAAAGAAGATGACCGATTCTCGCCGTGAGGTAAGCAAATCTATTCAGATAATTCATAGATATCGTGACAACATGTTAGCTAAAATTAAAAATCCCGTTGAAAACGGAATTGTTGAAATTGATCCGCAAAAGGCAGTTGAAAATGAAAAGGCGGGTTTTGGTGAGGTTGAACATGTTGCAATATTTGATGAAGCACAACGGTCTTGGACGCATAAACGGCTTGCGGATTACCTCAAAAGAGGCGGAACATACGGAAATAAATTGAAAGTCCCGAATTTTCCGGTCTCTGAAGCGGCATTTTTGATTTGGTCGCTTGATCAGCGGAAAGACTGGGCAACAATTGTTTGCTTGGTAGGTGGAGGGCAGGAGATAAATACCGGCGAGGCCGGAATATCTGAATGGATAAAAGCACTCAATGCGCAGTTTCCACATTGGAATGTGTATATTTCGCCTAAACTGACAGAGACAGAATACGCCGAGGGAAAGGTTAACGAGCTTTTGAAAGAAAACAAAAAAGTTACTTTCGATGACAGTTTGCATTTGGGCGTTTCATTGAGATCATATCGCGCAGAAAAGCTTTCCGCATTTGTTCATGCTCTGCTGTCTTTTGACGCAAGCGCTTCAAAAATATATGATGAAATTAAAAATAATTATCCTATCGTTTTGACAAGGGATATGGGAAAAGCGAAAAAATGGCTTCATGAGAAAGTAAGAGGTACAGAACGCACGGGAGTCTTGGTCACGAAAGAATCAGCGAGGTATAAGCCACTCGGAGTACAAATTTTGCCCTCTGGAGACGAAAATGCTGTTCACTGGTTTCTTGAAGATAAAATTGACACGAGATCGTCTAACTATCTCGAAGATGCTGCAACAGAAATTCAGGTTCAAGGATTGGAGTTGGATTATACTTGCCTTTTGTGGGATGCAGATATGCGATATGAGAACGGCAAGTGGCATTTTTATCGTTTCAACGGTCAGACAAAGTGGGTTGAACAAACAGGAAGAACAGACAACAATATTGAGTTGCGGAAATATATGCTTAATGCATATCGAGTTTTACTCACTCGCGCAAGAGCTGGAATGATAATTTGCATTCCGAATGGTAATGCGAACAAGACCACCAGTGGCTTCTGGGAGGATAGCACACGACTGCCCGAATACTACGATGGTACATATCAATATTTGAAGAGTTTGGGAATTGAAGAAATATAGTATGGTCGTTAAAAAAATCATGTTCGTCTGCCACGGCAACATTTGCCGCAGTCCGATGGCAGAGTTTATTTTCAAAGACCTTGCCAAAAAGCAAGGCGT
>ERZ779664.1173-NODE-1173-length-11029-cov-3.098597_pt1 | contig 11029 bp, 6 predicted proteins | sample MGYA00511478_ERZ779664 | MGnify/ENA primary metagenome ERZ779664 (study PRJEB29588, sample SAMEA2160437) | human gut metagenome | biome: human gut; feature: human-associated habitat; material: faeces | place: Denmark | collected 2008/2010 ...
GTTGCCAAGCTGCTGGCCGTTGTCCGTCGCAGTGTACGCCTGTTTCCGCCTAGTATCATCCATCGTTGTGAAGTCTTCGGCAATGGCGAATACCTGATCGAAGGCATCGACCGCGAAGCTATTTTCAAGGACATGCTCCAGCGGCTTACTGAAGAAGCTCTCCGAAGCTGTTTCCTCATCGAATTCCGTAACTTGCCCGACGCCCGTTTCGGCTACCGTTCGTTCCGCTCGTGCAGCTATTTTCCCATCAACTGGCTACGCGTGCGCAATTCTCTGCACGATACGCCTCGCACAGAAGTACGTTTCAGCCCGTCACGCATCCGCCAGATAAAAAAAGGCCTGAAGAACGGTGCCGAAGTACGTGTAGCACGCACTATCGACGAAATCAAAGAATTTGCCCATATGCTGCACCACGTCTATTCATGGAAAATACGCCGTCATTTCCCCAGTCGGGAATTCTTCCGACAACTGGCCCTACAGGCTACCGACCCTCAGCGGCAAAGCCGCATCTTTATCGTCACTTACAAAAATAAGATTATCGGTGGTAGTGCCTGTATCTACTCGGGCGACAATGCTTACCTTTGGTTTTCGGGCGGCATGCGCAAAACCTACGCCTTGCAATACCCTGGCGTATTGGCTGTATGGAAAGCCTTGGACGATGCCCGCCAACAGGGATACCGCCATTTGGAGTTTCTGGACGTAGGACTTCCCTTCCGCCACCATGGCTACCGCGAGTTTGTTCTTCGATTTGGTGGAAAACAAATCAGCACCCGACGCTGGTTCCGCTTCCGCTGGAAGTGGCTTAACCGGGTGCTGACATGGATTTATAAATAACTGTCTATTTCAGCTTAAATACCACAGAAGAATAGGCCCCCAACTTCACACGCGTCTGCCCTTCTTCAATAGTCTGTTCCGCACTCCCTGATACAGCTACAGCCTTTTCTACATCATCAGTTAAAGGAAACTGAATATCTGCTCCTCCAAAATTATGAAGCACAAGCATTTTTTCTTTATCCTTTGTCATATACCAAGCAGCTAACGACTTATAGGGTTCATTCGTCTCATTATAAACAGAATGCCTGCTCATGGTTCCTTCAGCCAAAGAGGGATAGGTGTTACGAAGTCGTGCAAAAGTGAAATACGTATTCAACAATGAGCCTTCATCCTTCTGTTGCTCAGCTACAGATTTTACCGACGAAGCCACTCCTGCATCCACTTTGTCAGTATAGGAAGTCGTATAGTTATCGCCCCACAGCATCGGACCACGCACATACTCATCTCCTTTCTCTTTGGTTCCATACAATCCAAGTTCTTCTCCATAATAGATATATGGAGAGCCGGCCGTTGTTAGCAATACCGCCGCTGCCAACCTACATTTATCACCCGATTTGCCCAACTTAGAGGCTGTACGATCTTCATCGTGGTTAGACAGTTTTGTCGCCTCAATATAATCACTACGGTAAGAGGCATATTCCTGCTGATAGCTCATGATATCCTTGGCAAAGTAACAGCCAGTAGCATTGTTGATAGCCCATTCCAACCGATACCAAAAGGAGAACTCAAACAAAGCAGGGAGTCCTGCATAATAAGGAGCTACCTCGTTATGCTCTGAAAGCACCTCGCCTACCATATAGAAATCATCCGTCTTACCCGTCTGCTTGTAATAAGCATTCATATCGTCATAGAATGTTTTCAGAAAACGAGGATTTTCATCTGACTTAGCATTATGATAAATATGCTTCACAGCATCCAAACGCAATCCATCCACACCTTTATCAACCCAGCCCCTAGCCGCACTAACCATAGCAAGATAGGTTGGATTGGCAGATACCTCATCTACTTTTCCATAATTCAAATCAGCAAACCAGTCGGTATAGAAATGGGAGTGATAATACCACAAGTTCATCGACTCAAACAGGATATCAACAGCAGTTTTGTTATCCAATGCAAAGGGTTCTCCCAACTTTATTTTAGCAGACTTGGATGAAGCGCCATATTTCGTACCTCCATCCCATGTTGTATTGCTGGTACGGATCAAAAAGCCCCATGCCGAAGCAAAGTCCACCGTTAAATCATAAATTCCATTTCCACGATCATAGAACTTCTTGCAGACCTCATTGCCATAATACAGATACTTAGCCCCAGCGGTACTTGTATCGGGATTATCAGCATCAGGTTTTTCGGCTTTCGTCACCGTCACTGTAGGATGGGCTTCATCCGACCAATCAAGTACGAACTTATAGCATCCCGTCATTTCATCATCGGCAGAAGTTGTCGAAAACCATTCACCTGCATTATATCCGGCCGCCCCTTCTGTAGCAATCATCGGAATCTTTCCCGCTGCAATGTCGGCAGCCGGATCCTGTGAGAAAACATAATAGTCGCGATATTCACTATCGGGCGACGACTTAGCACTAACAAACCAAGGATGGTCCTTACCAGTATGGTTCATCACATAATCCAGATAAATCTTGATGTTCCGCTGATGTGCTTCTGTCACCAAGCGTTCAAAATCGGCCATCGTTCCATATTGAGGATTGACCGTCGTATAGTCAGTCACATCATATCCATGATACGACATAGCTGGATGGATAGGTGAAAGCCAAATGGCTCCTACTCCCATCTGCTGCAAATAGTCCAGCTTGGCTGTAATACCATTAAAATCACCACATCCGTCTCCATCGCTATCGGCAAAGGAATATACTAGAAGTTGATACGAAATATCAGCTCGCTTCTGATTGTCCCAAGTGTCGGGGGCTACGGTGATGGAGGACCATCCAGGATTGTCATCCCCTGAAATTTTGCCAGCCTCATCATCACTACATGAGAGACAAATCAAAGCAATAAAACAAATCCAAAATGGCACACAAAAACAAGAGTATAAATAATGTTTCATAGGTAGTTCTCAAATAAAAGAAATCAATTAATAACAACAACGCGAAGAAGCTTTACCTTGTTTTAACAACAATATCGCTCCTTCGCGCAGTCGATTTATATACAAATTTATAATCTGCCTAAAGTTAGGTTTTACTTATTGTTTTGTCATATTACAATACATCTTTTCACTGTCAATACGTTGCAAGTATAACTCCACGAGATAAGTTCCGGCAGTAACATTGATATTGTCAGGGCTATTGAAAACAAGGTCATTGATGGTTCCACCTACATTAATGTCCCATCCACCATTTGCACGGAACTTAATAGATCCATCAGTCAAAGTTACCGTAGCAGCCCAGCAACCTTTAGTGGCATCCCAAGTCAACGGTTGATCAATATCCCAACTGCCAGTAGCATCACCTACAATACCCCATGTTGTAGCCGTAACAGACAAGTCACCAGTAGCAACGTCTGCTACAACATAATAGAATGCAGGAGTAGAAGCATTAAAGTTTGTACCTTCACCTTGAGATATTTCAGGACTGAAAGTTGAGAAGTCATTAAAGTTATATTCTCCATCAGCCCAACTGGAATCACGGCTTTTATTAAACTTAAAATCGCCATCCAAATAACTAAAACCAGTATAGACACCATCAAAATTCGGCGAACGCAACGCAGGGGCATTCGAAGTATCCCATCCCTGATGATTACCAGGCATATAAATGAACTCGCTAAAATCAACAACTAATGTCACTTTCAGTTCAATAGAAGTAGAAACCTTCATTACTGATTCTCCTGTAGATATAAAAGCACTTAAAGTGCTGACTATTGTGCGTTCAACAGGAGCCTGACCAAATAACGACACTACACCTGCGGCCAATTCAGAAACTTTGGCCTTTCCTTCAAGACTAACCGACAAATCATAAGTTCCTCCTAACAAAAACTGATAAGAAGAAACGACGTCCGTCTCGCCCTTCGTCACAGAAGGAGTAAACAAAACAATAGAATCAGCCGTAACTTCTGCCATATCAATAGGGTCCGCTGCTGTAGCCGTCAACGAAACACTACGGCTTTCTTCCTGTTCAAAACCTTGCGGTTCGGCCCAATCGGTATAATCACCTTCACATCCGACAAAAGCAAACGCCAAAAGGGCCAAAATATATAAAGCTTTCTTTTTCATAAATATTATATTTTTATGTCTAAAGGTAGTGGATGTACTCCTTTAAACCTTAAGTACATCCATATACTCCCCTATTAATCTAAAGAATAAAAGTAATAGAAGCCATCAATGTCATTAAATATAACATTATAACGACCTGCAGGAACAGCAATATTAGCACCTCCATTAGATCCGATGCCATATGGAAATCCTGTTCCTCCCCAATTGACGCCCCAACCGTCAGCACTACCACCTTCACCCGGCGCTACTTTAAATTTGGCTGTAGTATCACCAGAAGTCGCATCCAATTCATATTTCCAAATATGATTATTCATGCCATCCACAGTATTTACAGGAGCCATTTCAACATCTGTCCATCCACTGAAATCACCTTGCATCATTATATGGTATATCTCCGGAGCATCTACCGCCTCAATTGTCAATACATCCGTAGCAGTATTCAATTTGACAGAGTAATATCCACTTGCAGATACTTGCAAATTTGAAGATCCACCGTCGTTCTTTACCGGATTATCAATTCCTGCAGCAGAAGAATTACCCCATTGATCATCCCAATTACCGGGTGTCTTGATCAACTTAAATCCTTTTCCTGCCAAGAAGTAGCCTGTAAACTGAATTTCACCCTGCCCAGTAGTAGAGTTGTATTCATATCCATCTACAATAGACATTGGTATCAATGAAACTCCAATATTTTCAACTCCATTATTTCCCCAAGTACCATCGCCAATGCAATCACCAACCAGATACCAGATTTCAGGTTCTGCATCTATAACTGGCATATAATACGGAAATACCAATAAAGCTATGGAGTTAGAATAACAAGCATATCCGGCATTCAATGTAGCTCTCAAGCGAATATAAATTGTCAACGGTTCTTCAGGAACAGTTTCTTCATCATATCCTCCTAATTGCATTATTGCACGGTCTATCTGCGAAGCCTCTACATTGAACTCACAAGTAGATGAATTTCCATTCAGTTCAACGTATGTAGCGTCGGCCTCTTCTGTTGCCTCATTCCAAGTATCATTCATAGATACTTGTGCATAATAGGTAACAGCAGCTGTATAGCCATAATCCGGCTGCTTATAGGTCAACTGTATAGTTGTAGATTTCTCCAGATCGTATACATTGCCACTCAATGCGGGTGTATTCAACTCAAAGGTTTCCGGCTGTTGTACAACAGGGTTGGAATCATTGTCATCTTCACAAGCTGAAAACAGACTCAACCCTACCCCCAAAAAAAGTCCAGCCAATATATTAAATTTTTTCATACTTCATTCATTTTATAAATTAATAACCTGGATTCTGAGTCAAATTGCCATTATTTGTCAAATCATTTTCCGGAATAGCAAAGATGTTCATATAACTGCCGAATTGAGCACCGTCATAAGTTCCTCCCATCCATTCCCATTTATAGGAAGCTTGTCCACCGAATCGACCGAAACGAATCAGATCCATACGGCGACGACCTTCAAACCAGAATTCTCTAGACCATTCATCCAAAATATTATCCAATGTATAAATATTCTGAGTTGCTGCATTGGCACGTCGACGCAAAGCGTTAATCTTTTCAGAAGCATCACTATTGGTTCCGTTTAACCGGGTCGAAGCCTCAGCGTAAGTCAAATAAGCCTCAGCTATACGGAACAAAGGCAAATCTGTATTTACATAGTCTATAACTTGATTGGCCTGACCATCTGAACGTACGTTACGGAATTTTACACAACCATAACCCGCATTCTGCTCACTTTCATTCTCGATTGACGGAGTAAAACCTTCACCATAGAAAAGCGCACGATCATCATTGGCCGCAGCGGTCATGGTAGCAACCGAATTGCCAGCCGGCGCCTCTGTTGTAGTATAGAACTTATCCAATAACTGCTTACGGACTCTTGTGCATCGGTTCCAACTGTTATTTGTTCCAGAAGGTACATTCACACTCATGTCCGAACTATAAGCTGCCAGTATCAGGAAATTCATGCCACCATAACTTTTTGTTGTTACACCGTCAAACATTACCGGGAAAATCATTTCATAACGAGCTTCCGTCTCATTATTATCGGCCAGGAACAACATCTGATAAGGAGAGTAAACCTCACCCGTCGAAGGATTGGTAGCACCTACTGTACAAAGATGATAATAACCATTATTGATCACCTTGTCAGCATAATCCATGGCATCCTCCCAGCGGGCATTACCCGTGTATACTTCTGCATTCAAATAAAGTCTCGACAAGAGATTCCATACAGCAACTTTATCCACCCGGCCATAAGTATTCTGCCCTGCATCGGCCATGCTATTTACACAATCCAACAATTCAGATTCTACAAAATTGAAGAATTGTAAACGAGTATAACGTTCAGCTAATTCAGAGCTTACAGTCGTCATAAAAGCTGCATTACCATACATATCCATTACATAATAATATTGTAAGGCACGAATAAAACGGACCTCAGCACGTCTCATTGCTGTTTCCGTAGTACCATCTTCGGGAACTTGTTCCAAATAGAAATTACACAATGTAATAGTAAAGTACAAACGATAGTAAAAACCTACAGAGAATACATTGCTTGCCCCATAAGAATTATGAAGTAAATCTGGCACTCCGGCATCTGTTGCCCACACCCAATGAGCCTCATCGGTTGTGAACTCATTCAAATACCAAGACATACGATAAAAATCAGACTGGCCCTCATCAATGTCAGCCACATCACCACTACCAGCAGGTCCTGTCTGACCAGTCAAAGCAAAACTAGCATATACTTTATTGAATAAAGCGTCGTAATCGGCTTCCATAGTCTGCTGCGGGTTAATTGGAGTCACATCCAGATCTCCAACACAAGATGTAGTCCCTACCAATAGTACCAGACCTGCTGCAGAAATAAATGCTTTTATTTTATTGAATTTCATATTGCACTATTATTTAATATTAGAAATTTAGACTAACTCCCAAAATTCCCATAAAAGGACGGGGATAAATATTGCTGTCATATCCACCATTAACTTCAGGATCCAATCCCTTATACTTAGTAATGGTAAACACATTCTGGGCTGTGAAATAGATACGTCCACCCACTGGCAATGCTCCAATTTTATCAAACGAATATCCTAAAGTTATGTTATCACATTTCAAGTAAGATGCATTTTGGATAAAGTAGTCAGACAAAGCATCGGTAGAAGACACTTGTTGCCATTTTTTAGGTCTAGTCATATCCAATACATTATGCCACGTAGATCCGGAATAAGTACTGGAAGAAGAAAGATTGGAATTGCTGCACTCAACCGCATTGTAATTGTAGTTACCCAAACTTGCACGCAAAGAGAAACTTAAATCCCAATTCTTATAAATTAACTTGGAAGTGAGTCCCATCAAAACATCAGGATCTGCTTTTTTATAAAAATAGCGGTCATCACCATTGATCACACCATTACCATCACGATCTACAAATTCACCTTCAATGGGCTGGCCATTTTCATCATAAACCTGTTGATAAGTGTAATAAGCAGTAGACGGCTGACCTACTTTCCAACCTTTAATACCATCCGAACTACCTGCACCTACGGCACTACCACCGTATTGCACAACATAGTCATCACCTTGGCTGGCTACCAGTTCATCAATTTCATTGGAATTCCAGGTTACATTATAACCAAGTTCCCAACTCCAATCCTTCATTTGGATAGCACGCCAAGTCAATGCCAGTTCCACACCTTGATTATGCAATGAACCGATATTGCTCGTCAATTTATTGGAAAAGTTTGAACCTGCAGCTATAAACACGGTATTGATCAAGTCTGTCGTTTTACGATAATAATAATCGATATTGGCCGTCAAACGATTATTCCAAAAGCCTAAGTCGATACCTGCATTATAAGTTGTTGTCTTTTCCCAAGTCAAATCCGAATTATATGCATCAGGACGATAAGTCATTCCATTACCGACAATCGGATAATAGGCACCTTGAGAGTTAGGAGTATAAGAAGCAAAATAGGTATAATCACCTATACCTTCCTGTTGTCCGGTAATACCATAACCTAAACGAAGTTTCATATCAGACAACACATCTACATCTTTCAAGAACGCCTCTTCCTTCAAACGCCAAGCCAAAGCAACAGAAGGGAATATACCCCAACGATTATCAGGAGAGAAACGTGAAGAACCGTCACCACGCAAAGTTGCTGTTAACAGATACTTATCTTTATAAGAATAGTTCAAACGGCCAAAGAAAGAAACCAAGTAGTTTTCAGTTTTGTACAATGTATTCTCTGATGGATTATACTGTTGACCTGGGAATTCTTCATGAGTATCTTGATAATATCCACAATAGAAATAATCGGTTTCCTTATGAAAATGCTGCCATTCATAACCAGCCATGATATCGAAATGGTGATCCTCCGTAAAATCTTTCGTATATTGCGCATAAGCATTTAATGAAAGATTATAAGTATCCATCGTATTCCAACCATAGTTGCCGTAATAATAGTTGCCCGTATCATAGAAATAGGGAGAATAGCTTTGATTAGTTTTACCCGAAGACAGGTTCATACCACCATTGACATGCAGACGCAAATCTTCAAAACCGTGTACCTTATAGTCAATTTCCGCATTACCCATCAACACTTTAGACTTACCCGTATTGGAATGCAGATCCAGAATAGCCACGGGGTTTCCAACCGCCAGGTTGTTTACACCATATTGCCAAGAGGGGTCATAATCTGAAGCATATGGCCATTGCCAGTAACCAGCATAATTTTTCTTACCTGTTTCAGTATTGTCATACACTGGTTTTGTCGGATCCATAGAAGCGGCTGCGCCAATAGCACCTTCATCGGCATAATCTGTTTTTGAATACATACCTTTCGCATTCAAATTGAAATTCAAGTGATTATCAAAGAACGAAGGAGCTATGTTGAAACTTGCAGTATAACGCTCAAAATTTGAGGTTTTTAAGATACCACTCTGGTTGGTATATCCAAAAGAAACCCGGTAGGGCATGTTTTTCAAGCCACCTGAAACTGTAATATTATGGTCTGTACTGATAGCTGTACGATAGATTTCATCCTGCCAATCGGTATTGGCGAACAAGTGATTGCCGTTTGCATCATAATATCCCAAAGACTGGTATTCAGCACTGTTCAAGAACTCTTCGTCCGAATAACCGAACAAGTTCTGAATATAATCCATATAAGCAGGACCGTCCAGAACATCTACCGTCTGCTTAACCTTGCTGAACGATACATTTCCATTGTAAGCAACCTTGGGTTTAGAGCTCTTGGAGCCTTTCTTTGTAGTAATCAAAATAACACCGTTTGATGCTCGAGAACCATAAATAGCTGTAGCTGAAGCATCCTTCAGCACAGTAAAGCTTTCAATATCATTCGGATTTACCATAGAAAGCGGATTGGACAAACCCTGAACGCCATAACTGTCCATAGCCAAACCATCAATCACGATTAACGGGTCGTTCGAAGCATTCAAAGAGGAACCACCGCGAATACGAATGGTAGCTCCGCCACCTGGCTGGCCACCATTGGTCTGAACATTTACACCGGCAATTTTGCCCTGCATCATGTCCTGAGCATTAGTTACCAAACCCCTGTTCATTTCATCGGGCTTGATAGCTGTCACAGAACCTGTCAAGTCGTTCTTCTTTACCGAACCATAAACCATAACCACAACCTCATTCAGTAACTCGGCGTCATCCTGCAATGTCACTACGACTGAAGGAGCTGCTGCAACTTCCTGAGTTTTGTAACCGATAAATGAAACAACCAAAGTGGCACCTTGCGGAACAGTCAAAGTAAAATTACCATCAAAATCGGTAATCGTACCGTTAGAAGTGTTACCTTTCTCTACAACATTCGCGCCAATCACACCACCTAAGGCATCTTTCACATGTCCTTTCACGGTGACTGTCTGTGCATAAGCGCTAACACACAAGAACATCCCTAAAAGAAGGGGTAGAATCGTTCGAAAGATTCTAAGATTAACTTGCTTCATGCATCTAAAAAATTAAAGTTAACAATAAATTATTATCATTTTCCGAATTAAATCCGAAATACTATCTAGCCATGGGATTAAATAAAAGGCCATAGCATATCACGACAAAAATATAAGTTTAAAGATTACGGCAGGTCAGCAAAAGAGTTAAAGATACCCTTGAAACAATGCAAACGATTGCAAACGCATATACTTTCACAGTGAAATATGACCTTTCACCATATCTACATGAATATCAATATATAAAAAAAGACTGTGAAAGCGTGAAAGATCAGATCCGAATTCATACTTAATGTACTGAGAGCTACATAATGCCACAAAAACGACCGAATGTATCCTTTCACACATTATGATAAATGCAAATGTCATAAAGTGCCTCTTTACGGTCGTAAAGTAGATGTTTAGCAAGCTAAAGTAGGACTTTAGAACAGGGAAATACACATCAGGCGTGAACCGCATAAAATAAAAACAGAGTCTTCATCATCTCCGTAATAATCTATGCAATCCACGCCTGAAGGAAACAACAAACAGGGACAATAAGTTTTAAGGTGCGACCTTCAATATCAGTTTTCCTGTCCGCAAACCTTTGGCCTTGGCTTCAAAAATGAGATCTCCTTCCTGCAATCCACTCTGTACAATAGCCGTCAGCTGGCCGCTAAAGGCATGCATGCGTGGCAGGTGGAAGAGGTCCAAACAGGTAGCATCACCGTTGGCGGCCGCACGATAAGTACCAGCTCCCTTGACAGAGAAGGTCACCAGACGGTTGTCAGCCGGGCAGAGGTTGCCGTCCTTGTCCACCACGCGGACGGTGATGTAAGCCAGGTCCTTGCCGTCGGCCGTGAGCTGCATGCGGTCGGCCACCACTTCCAGGTGATGGGGCTTGCCAGCCGTGCGCACAATCTTCTCTTCGGCGGGGCGTCCATCCTTGTCGTAAGCCACGACTTTCAGTTCACCGGCTTCGTAGGGCACGT
>ERZ779664.1178-NODE-1178-length-10993-cov-2.820168_pt1 | contig 10993 bp, 13 predicted proteins | sample MGYA00511478_ERZ779664 | MGnify/ENA primary metagenome ERZ779664 (study PRJEB29588, sample SAMEA2160437) | human gut metagenome | biome: human gut; feature: human-associated habitat; material: faeces | place: Denmark | collected 2008/2010 ...
CAATCGAATACTTCCAAAACCAACACATTAGTGAAAAGGAAGCAAAGAAGAAGCATAGTGGTCAAGTTGTCTCACCTTACACTGAACATTGTCTTTATTTAGTTAAAGATTTATGTGAGGATGAAGATGATTTATTCATTCAGGATATTAAACAACAGATTAGTATGATTATGCAAAATACACAAGCACCATTACAAAAGAAACCAGAAGTTGGTAAAGTTCCAATTAGAACAAAATTATCAGGCAGGTCTCCAAACATCAACGCAATTCTTAACACAAGAGAAGGTGATCCAGTAAAACCAATAGTAAGAAATGGTCAAAGACAACCAAATCGTCAACAACAACAAGGTCCAAACAATTATGCAGACTTCCTTAACGGGTTAGTAACTTATCCTAATACACGCAATAGACCAACCTTAAATGAGTACGAATATGATTTAGATCAAGAATTAGTAAGAGAAAAAGCAACTGGAAAAATCATGCACCTGAAAACTCTTTATCAAAATCTTATTAGAGATGGTTATTTCCCACCTTCTAATAATCCAAATGATTATCAAAATCCTGATGCTCAACCTAATGTTCAAATGGTCAACGGTATTCCTGTTTATTCACCACCTCAATAAAAAAAATTTAAATTTAATTATGTCTTGGGGCTTTTTTAACAAGATCAAAAAAGGAATACGAAAGTTTATAAAATGGATTAAAACAAATTTCACTTTAAACGATGAAGGAAAAATTGTTCTTATTAAAGATGTAGTTCAGAAAGAACCTACTTTATTAGATAAAATTTATGCAGGTTTAAGAAAGCTTAAAGTTCCTTCTTTTAAAGATTTTAGTACAAAATATTTAGATTCTAATCTCCGATCTTTCTATCCTTCATATATTCACTTTGGTGTTAATGGCGAAATTTACGACAGCGGTAACCTAATTAGTCTAGAAAAATTATACAGCACAATGCTTAGAATGATATTTTTGGGGAAATTTGATTTGTTAGGTTTTCCTAATCATAAAAAATTTGATATATATTATAAAGATAAAGATATAGTTCCGCTATATCCAAAGGACATATCAATTGACGAAAATGGGAAAATATTTAAAGGAAATAGAGCGATATCTCCAGTAGCTGCATTCAGCTATCTACTTACGAACATAATTGATATAATAAAAAATAATTATTAATTGTTTATTTAGTTCTTCTATATTTCTCAGTCCATGATTCTACTAGAGGTGCAGCACCGGTTATTGCTTTTCCAATTAACCCTGCTTTCCCAGGCATTGACGCTAACATAGGCCCATACTGAGCCATTATCTCAGGCGCATGTTTTAATAAAGGTTTTATTACTTTATTTTTAATGAATTTAAATACTTTTTTGAAGCCTTTCTTTATCTTGTTAAATATACCCCAAGCCATAATATAAAATGAATTTAATTAATGTTTATTTAAATAAAGGTTTAATCATTCCTGCTGTTTGATAACTATAATCATCATCACCATCAAAATCTGTATCATCATCCGGCGGATAATAACTATTATAACCAGCAGGATCATACTCACAAGTTTCGATAGGGTCGTCACTAAGAGATTTTTTAGGTTTTGCTTTTAACAACCCTTTCTTTATTTTATTCCAAGAGCCGAAAGTCATTGAAAAAATATGAAAATATTTTTCATTTTTATAAATGTTGTACAACAATGCGCAATACAAGAATGAAACAACTGATCAAGGTTGTGTGGTCGAGTATTATGAAAAATTAAGAGACTTGATTTCAAAAAATGATGGAACAAGATCTTTCATAATTAGAACAGAAGATTGTCATGATCAAAATGCTCCTTTCAACCAATCACAAGAAACAAGATTAAGAATTACTCATAATGATCATATGATTTCACAAATTACAGAAGGCTTTATTAACTTTAAGATCAAATTAACACTTCAATTATCTAAAGATATTCAAGCAACACATGTTAATGATACTAATCATTTAGGTAAATTATTTGTTGGATTTAAATCTTCAAATCAATTATTAGATCAATTACAAATTTATTCTAATAATGTTTCAACAGGTTATCAACAAAATGAATGTTGTCGTGAAGGTTATTGTTATTCAACAATTAAACCATATAGTGAAAAGAAAACAAGAAAATATACACATTCATTATATGAAAATGTATCAGATTATTCTCAAAGTGTTTGTGGTACATATATTGATTTATCTGACTTTAGAGATGGACAAAAACATGATGTTGAATTTGAAATGAACTTACCATTTGAAGATATATTAGCATTTCAAGCATTTGACTTATATCCAAATAGAGTTGTTGGTGATATTGAAATTAGATTCTATGTTAAACCAGTTGGTTTAGTTTATTGTCAAGTTGATCCAAGAACAATTAAAGAAGTTAAAGAATATATGGAAGATACTATAATTGATTCAACATTTAAATCAGCACCAGTATTCAAGCATGGATTTACTCAAATTGGTAATGAAAGTAAAATTGCTGCATTAAACGTTGGTAGTGATAAATCTATTACACCAACAACAGAATCAATTACATTATCTTGTTTAGGTTTAACTGTTACATCATGTAAATCTAATATGTTTGGTTTTTGTGTTAAAGAACATTCATTACAATCTATTGCTCAAATGTTATCTCGTCCATTACCAATTCCATCACAACAATTAGATTATAATGCTTTCCCATTAGCAGCTACAAGATCTGGTATTCAATCAACAATTAATATGCCATTGTTCAACACAACATCTATAACTGTAGTATTTCCAAAACATGCAAATGATTATACTTGTTTCGATAATCCAATTTATCATAATGTTCAATTAACAATTAATGGTCAAAATTATCCAGATGAACCAATTTCTACTCTAGGTGCTAGATTCTTACAATATCAATTAGTTGCATCAGAATTAGATGGCGGAATTCAATGTACTAAGGAATATGAAGATTCTTTAACAATGATTAAGAATAATGAAACTACAGGTAAGAGATTTAAGAATACTTTATCAGATGCTTCTTCATTTATGATTAATATTCAAACAGAAAGATCAAGAGGTGGTTATTTATATGATGGTTTAGATTCTAATGGACAAAACATTCCAATCCAAATTAGAGGGCAACCAATCTATTCAGATGCTCAAGATACTTATTTCAATTATGATGAATCTGGACAAAATCATCCACCTCCTCCTCAATTGTTTATTTGCAGAGATACTTATTTCACAGTTGATACCAGCAATGGTTTGGTTTATCATCCTACTGGTAGTCCTCCTGGTTCTCAAGCTTAAATAAAAAAATTTAATTAAATTTATGTTTGTTCAACCAAGAATCACTAAAACATATTTTTATACATCTCAAAAAGAAAATAGATTCCCTCCAGAATTTATTCAATCTAAAAATCCAAGAATTATAAAAGTTATTTCTTGTAAATTAAATTATCTTGGTTTCTTAGTAGGAGATGTTAAAGTTCATGCTTCATTTATTGAAAGAGATCACTATGATGATTATTTTTGCATAATGGCTAATTCTACTAATAATTATGTTAAAAAATATGATTACAAATCATTAAGACAAGATTTCAAAATTTGGTTTACAGATTTAAAAAATAATATTATTGAACCAGATTCATTTTTATTAGAAATGCTATTGATTTATTAAACTATTTCATGTATAATTGTCTTTTTGCTTTTTCTAATTGGTCATCTTCAACAGTAAGTAATGGAGTGGGAGCAGGTACATCCTCTTCTTCTTCTTCACAACATTTACGTACTAATGGCCAAAAAGCAATAACAAGTATAGCACCAATTCCAATACCTGTTAGTATCTCACAAGGTAACATTGAACACATCGTGATTTATGGCTGGTGTTTGGAAGTTTTTCAGAAAATGTTCGTATATATAAGAGAAAACTTTAATTTTCTCATAAAATTCATCTAAATCTCCATCGTTCTTAATAATTATATCTGCATCTACATGAACGACATCAGATGAATGTTTGGAGCATATATTTCCATCTCTTTCTATTTTAATTACGTAAAATTTATGATTGGGATATTTTTTCTTAAAGTAATCAATTTCGTTTTGGTATCTAATGTCTGAAATAACAACACTTCGCCCTGAATTTATGGTTTCTTCAATTTCTTTATCTAACATTTCACACCAAAAATTATCTCCAAAACATTTTCTGCAACATTCAGTTCCAATCTGCTGTAGATAATTTCTATATTTTTCTTTTGTATTATTATTATCTAGATCATAAATAGATATATTTTCATCTTTAAATACTTTAAATAAATTGACTGTTAAAAATTTTAAATTATCAGCTATAGCATATACACCGAATTTATCATCTTCAGATCCTTCCTCATATCCTACCGATAAACCAGTAAAGGCTTCTGCAAATGTGGTCTTACCTACTCCTGTTCTTCCTGCAACTAAAATGAAACAAGACATTTATAAAATGATATGATCTTTTATTAACAGTTACAGTTATTACGCTTTTTTGAATTCTTGTCAACGATCACAGTTGATATAGGTCTTTTATTTGGTTGGAGTCCTATTTCATCGTCCTTGTCAAAGATTGCTGGAATATTTAACATTGAAAATTCTTTGATGTTAACTAGACTAATTGGTGTGGATGCACGTGGTAAATCCATTTATAAAAATGAAGTGATCTTTTATTAAGCTTTTTCACTACTATTCGATAAACCTGATTCTGTGAATATGAATTGTTTTGTTCCTACTTTAATGGTTAAGCTAGTAGCGGTTGCTGTTATTTCAACATTTTCAAAAAATCTTATTTTCATTCTAACAACACCACTTTTTAGATCTCCTTCTTGTGCTTCTTTTAATTTTTCAGAAGCATCATAAACAACATAATGATAATCATCTTCTCTTCCATTTTCTGTCTCAACTTTTTCTTGAAAATAATTATTTTTTATATCATTATATTCATGTGTGTGATCTAACTTAGAATATTTATCATCGTGTGTGTGATCAACTAAAGCGTATTTATCATCGTGTGTGTGATCAACTAAAGCATATTTATCATTGTGATTATGATCTAACTTAGAATATTTATCATCATGTGTGTGATCAACTAAAGCGTATTTATCATCATGGTTATGCGTATTTAGAGATATATCTGAAGTATTTATACCATTAATAGTATCACACCTTAAATTCTTGTCTATATATGTCCCATATTTATCAATTGTTAATCTAACATAACCATTATTAACTATTTGAAAAATTGTATCAGTATATGCGCATAACCTCCAAATATAACCAGGTTTTACTTTATTATGGAAATCTAAATTCTGCATTACATTAAACGGATACCATCCAACTGTAGGTATGAATGGATAAGTAGTAATAAATTCGCCATTATCACCAATTATAGGCATATCATTCAAAGTTTTAAGTGTTAAATCTGTATGTGTATGATCAGTATTTGATTTACAATCTAATTTACCATCTATTTCAGAACTTGTATAATACCCATTTTCTAAAGCTGAATCTGTAATATTTCTAGCGATATCAGTAGCTTGTTTTACAGTGGCATAATTATCAAGTTTTTCATTTATCTCATTTTTAGTAGCATATTCACTAGGGTTAATTAAAGGGCCCCCTATATTTACATAATCTGTTGTCGGTTGCATATTTATAATAGTAACGTTGGTTTCAGACATTTATAAAAATGAATTTGTCATTTCATTTTTATAAATGACAGCGTATGATTATATTACGTTTGACCCAGTCGGTTTTTATCCAAATAATTATCACTCAAGAGTTATAACATTTAAAAATGTACAGGAATATAAATTTCTAAAAGAAATAAAAGCTGAAGCATATACAAATTTAGGTAATGATGGCCCTTCAATTGATGATCCAGTTATAATTAAATATTATCAAAAATGTTGCAAATATTTGAAGGATTTAACATTAGAAACATTAATTGAAGATTTTAAACAAGTTCCTGGATTTCGAATTGAATATGATACTTCTAAACTAAAAGAAATACCTAATTTTGAAATTAATCCAGTAGTTGATGATGATATGTTTGGAATACTTAGAGCGTATCAAAGATATTGGGAAGATTATTATTCGCCTTTTATTAATTATCCTGATTTAATTGAACGACAATTAGATAGTGAATATATTAATTTTACTGATTGCGTATTAAATGGTAAATTATATGAAGGTTTTACGATCATTTCCCCTGTAACAAAATTAAAGCCATTTAAAAATGAAAATCTTATTCCAAATTATAATCTAAATGAACTTACAGCAATTGCAAATACTATGCAAGCAAATTTAACTGATTTTGCAAAACTTATGAGTGCATGGTTATGTTCTCTTTCACAAATTGTAATCTTATGGCAACATGAATTTTATCAGCTAGCTTTGGAAGATTTTAAGGAATGGACAATAGCATGCAAATATGCTCAATCACAAGATTTTCTTGAGGACGCAGTTCCTTTTGAAGATTTTCTTGACTACTTGATTAATAATTGTCAAAATATGGACAGACAAAGATATTTTCTTGATAATCGCTATAACCTAAAAATCTTTACAGCGAGAATTGGTGGATTTTCTATTCTTCACTGGCTTGAAATGGTTTATTTTAGAGATAAAACAAAAGGTATTTATGATAGAGATAAAGCATTATATTTCGTTAATGAATATCTTGGTTTTGCAGGTTTATGTGGATATGATACTAACGATCTTGAATTTAAAAATTATATAAGATCATTAATTAATCAATATGTTCCTCTTGAAGAATACGTTGCAAAAGAACAAGAATCAACTCTTGAGATTTTAAAAAAAGATTATAGTGAGTTATTAGAAAAATATAATCTCCTTTACGAAAAATTACCTGAAAAACATAAGTCAATTGCGTTAAAACTTGTTGATTGTATTAAAGATTTAGATACTGATTTATACCAAAAGATATTGATATATATAGAGAACTATAAAAAATTTTTTAGTGTAGATCAAATTGAAATAATAGAAAGCTTTTTAGACATAGCATCAGGGTTAATAAAGAAACAATCAGAAGATGCAAAACAAAAAGAATCTGAAGCATATCAACTTATATGCGAGATTGGACAGCAATTTGGTCTTGATGTTGTATCAAGACTTCAAGAAGAACTTGAGAAAGGGACAGAAAATGCTTTTGAAATTGTAGTTGGATTAATTAGAGATAATATTAATAATCAAATTACATCTGTTAATGATGAGATGAGTCGATTACAAAGAAATCAACAAGATATTAATGTTAAAAATATGACTATTAATGATCAAAAACAAGCTATAATGGCGAAAAATCAACAAATTCAACAAAATATTCAAACTATCAATGACCAAAGTCAAACTATTGATAAACAAAATCTAGTCATAGAAGAAAAAGATAAAGCTATAATAGAAAAAGATCAAACTATTAATGTTCAAAATCAAGCTATAATAGAAAAAGAAAAAAGTATAAATGAAAAAGATCAAACTATCAGTATTCAAAATCAGGCTATAAATGAAAAAGAAAAGAGTATAAAAGATAAAGAAGCAGAAATTGAAAATTTACAAAAAAATTTAGATAAACTTAATCAACAAGTAAAACAATATAACGAGAGTAAGGAATTTATGGTAAAAGCTGAGGAATTCCAAAAAGTAGTAAAAGAAAATAATAAATTACATGAAATTATTGAAGGTATGAAAGCGGAAAACAAAAAACTTTCAGATCAAATTAATAAACAATTGCAGGAATTTGAAAAGAATAAATTAAAATCAAAAGATCTGCAGGATAAAGAAAATAAACTTAATGAAAAAGAAGCTAATCTAAATGATAAAGAAACAAAAATTAATGAACAGGTGAAAGAGACTAATAACTTATTAACACAATTTAATGAAAGTATTGATAAAAGATTAGAAGAACTTATTATTCACATATCACCTAATATTGGTCCTGATATTAGAATTTTTAGAGAAGTATTTTTCGAAAAATTCAGAGAATTATATCCAGATGTGTCATTTAACTTAGATGCTCGCTTAGATTCATGTAACGATGTTACATTAGGAACCAAAACAGTTACTGAATGGCATAAATTTTACTTAGATAAAATTAATAAGAAAGTTATTAGAGATGATTTTAACCCTGAAGGAACTATTATGCAAACAACACAACGTTTATCAGAAGAAGCAAAAATTAGGTCTTTTATTAGAGATCAAACAGAACGAGGTATTTATTTAGATTTTAACAGTTTTAAAATGGCTATAATGCAATGCGCTTTTGATGAAGACCAGTATCGATATTTCCAAGATAGGTTTAATCACCTAAAAATCGGAACTGCAATTTTCGGTTCAAAGACAATTGATGAATGGTATAAGGTATTAGCAAGCGCATTATTTAGTCATGAAGAATAAAAAAATGTTTGATCGTCTACCAATGAGACCTCCAGATTTAGATGCTTCATTACCAAAGTATCAATTTTCCTCAATAAAAGTTCCGGATTCATTTCCATTAAAATATAATAAAAAGAAATACTCTTTACATCATGTTGCTTTTCCTGGAACGTGGCAAATTGATTTAATGATTGGTACTAATAATGTTTATTTAGTTGCAATTGAAGTTAATACAAGATATTTATATATGGAATGTACAAACACATATGTATATGGAAAAGATGGAAACATAGTTGTTGATCAGAAAACAGGAACATATAAAATCGAACAAAAATCAGCTTATGCAATAGCAACCGCGATGTCTTACTTATTTAGAAAAGGATGGAATCCATCATTATTAATTGGTGATAGTGAAGGTGCATTTTCATCAAATGAATTAAATGAGAAAATTTACAAACCATTTAAGATTAATTTCAAAAAGGTATATTTATTTGCAGATGAAACAGGAAAAAGACATTCAAATCATACAAGTCTTGCAATAGTTGATAGAGTTATTCGTTCATGTAGAAAATGGTTTGAAACAATGGGATATGAAAAAAATAGATTTGGAAGAAATGTTATGGAACAATTTGTTGAAGAATATAATAATCGTCCTCATAGTACTTTATGCAAAATATTTAAAAGCAAAGATATAACACCTACAATGGTACATGAAGATATGCAAATGGAATTATTTGTTATGAATCATATATTAAAAGAAAACAGAAAAATTAGAGAAAACATTAGAGGTTGGCATATTCCAAATGGCGCATTAGTTAAATTATATAATCCTCCTATTCCTCTTGTAAAAAGAACTAGAGTTACAAAAGTTGATCCATATCGTGTAGTTAGTAGTAATGGTAATATTTATACAGTTAAAAATATGAATGAAAAACTTAAAGATCAACCAGAAGAACAAGTTCCTCGTATTTGGTTAGATTATTTATAAATAAAAAGAATTATTAATTTTGTTTATTATTTTCAGTTTCCACTACTTCTGCCTTTAGTATTGTATCAATAGTGGACTCTTTGAGGTCGTAATAAGTGGAATAAGGACAATAAGTGAATCCTCTGAACGATTTAATTGGTTCTTCTAGTCTTAGCGCTTGTAACCTTTTATTTTTATTAATCATCGCGTAACCTGGTTTAATACAAACAAATGGCTGAACACCTTGACACATTTGAAGCAATTCTCGATGGGACGCTAATTCTTCTTTTCCTTCCTCAGTGAATGCTATGACTCCTATAACCTTGGCAGCAACTTGTTGGAACTGGACATTGAAGGTATCTGTTGGTTTGAAGCATATGATTATGTCACCCTTGATCATCGGATCGCTGTTGAGCATAAAGTCACGGAACTTCTGGGCACCAAAGAACATTCTAATAAGTGATATAAACAAAGACGATGTTTTATTCAATGAAAAGTTGTTGGTTATTGATATCTACGATCAACTTTTGTTGATCTCTCAATTGTTGATATTTTTCATAGATTCTATCAAATTCTTCAGGAAGAGGAACTTGCCTTAGTATATATCTCAATTGTTCTTTTGAAAAATTGGGAAAAATGAATACTGTTCCAGCGTTAGATTTAATTTCTGTAGGTAAAGATTTCCAAAATTGAACTGCTATGAAAACTGAACATTGAACGTGTGCTAATCTAGTGAATAATTGATTAAAATAATTAGTACTTCTATTAAATAATTTACAATTAGCGGCATCTTCAAAAAATATTAATGTGTGTAATGTTGTAAAATCTAAATTATCTATATGTAATTTCTGAAACATTGTTTGCATTTGTTTATCTTGAATTTGATCTTCTATATGATTTTCTTTAATATAATTATATAACATTTTCCATTTTAAAATATCTTGTACAAATTTCTCTGCATTATCTTCAGAAACATATTCAATAGGCATTGTAATTAATCCTTTCAATGATTCAAAAGTGGGATCTGAGGGGGCTCCATTCTTATTTATATAAATTAATAAATGTGTTCTTTTTGAAACTGCAGATATTTTTATAATTTCTTTTATAATTGTATGAGTTTTCCCACATCTTTGTCTACCAACTGCTATATTTAATGTATTATATTGAACATAAACTTGTTTATGAATTTTTGAAATTAATTCATCATCTAATTTGGATTTATTTTTATGTAAACAATAATTAATCATTTTATCCAACATACCTAAATCCAGATCTTGTTGCGACATTAATAATTATAAATTTCACTTCATTTTTATTTATGGAGCACATATTTAACTGTCTAGGTAAGGAATTTGCTGATGTTGAGTTTTCATCAATGAATATTAATCCTTCTCATAGCGTAACTTATTCCAAAAATGGTACTGAAGAACATGTAATCACTTTAACAGTAACTGCTTATAATCAAGTACATAAATTAGTAGGAAAAAAAGTTTTTAAATTTATTAATGATAAATTTAAAGTTTCACCTTCGAAAAAATTAGACCATGTATTACCTGAGGATTTAGATTCTGCTTTCATGCTTTCAAAAGATTCAATAGTCCAAGAAATTTTTGAAGA
>ERZ779664.1184-NODE-1184-length-10952-cov-1.887492_pt1 | contig 10952 bp, 5 predicted proteins | sample MGYA00511478_ERZ779664 | MGnify/ENA primary metagenome ERZ779664 (study PRJEB29588, sample SAMEA2160437) | human gut metagenome | biome: human gut; feature: human-associated habitat; material: faeces | place: Denmark | collected 2008/2010 ...
AGCAGCCGGTGCGCGCGGAATACGCCGGTTGCGGTGCTGATGAACCCGCGCAGCGCCGAATGTGTGAAGGTATTCTTCGGCGTGTGGGCGGCGGGGTGCTTCTATGCGCCGCTTGACCCGATGCTGCCGCCGGAGCGCCTGAAGCTCATCATGCAGAATTTGCAGCCAACGGCGATTATCTATGATGAAGAAAGTCGTGCGAAAGCGGAAGCTGTCTGCCCGGATGGGTGCGAATGCGTGCTGTGGTCGGACGCGGCGCAGTCGCCCGTGGACGCGGATAAGCTGGCACAACTCCGGCAGACCGTGACGCCGGACCACCTTGCCGCGATTCTCTACACCAGCGGCTCGACGGGCATTCCGAAGGGCGTCGCGCATACGCAGGGGTCGCTTATGGCGTACACCGAAGAGACGATTGAACGCTATCAATTCACCGAGAACACCGTTTTCGGCAATCAGTCGCCATTCTTCTACGCCAATTCGATTATCGACATTTTCCCGCCCGCGCTGCTTGGCGCCAAGGCGTGCATGATTCCCGCGACGGCGCTGTCGTTCCCGAAAACGCTGGTGAATTACCTGCGGCAGAAGGGCATCACGGAGTTGACGATGACACCATCGAGCTTCGTGCAGGTGGCAAACAGCGGCGTGCTGACGGAAAACTGCCTGCCGGAGCTGGAATACATGATTATGTCCGGCGAAGTGATGCCGTGGGCGCAGTTGGCCGTCTGGATGAACGCCGCGCCGAAGGGTCATGCGTGGAATTTCTACGGCAGCACGGAGATGTTCAGCGTGTCCGTCGGGAAGGTCGAGGGCAATTACGAGGCGGGACAGCTGATTCCGGTCGGAAAGCCATTCCCGACGGTGAAAATCCGCTTCATGACCGATGATGGGCAAGCTGCCGCACCGGGCGAAGCAGGGGAGATGTACGTCTCATCGCCGATGGTGTCGCAGGCGTATTATCGCGACGAGGAACGGAGCCGCGCGGTCTATGTTGTTGACCCGCTGGGGCAGGAGCCGGGCGTCTGGTTCCGTTCGGGCGACTACGGCTTCCTCGACGCGCAGGGACAGCTGAACGTGCTGGGACGCAAGGACAGCATGGTCAAGCATCATGGCTACCGCATGGAGTTGGGAGAAGTCGAAGCGGCGCTGCGGAGCATCCCCGGTTGTCTGGAAGCATGCTGCCTGCTGGATAAGGAACAGGATGTACTGTGGGCGTTTGCTGTGGGCAATTTGATGGAAAAGGCGCTCATGGATGCGCTGAAAACGAAATTGGCGCGCTATATGCTGCCGGACAAAATCGTCCTGCTGCCGGAGCTGCCGCATACGGCGAACATGAAAATCGATCGCCAGACGCTGCGGAAGCGGATGACCGAACAGGGTTGACGTATGCTGAATATTGCAGGAAAAAAGACTGGATTTCCTGCTTGACTTGCATCCGCCCCGCTTGCTGGGAAAACGGACGACGATCCTGCGAATAACCAAATAGGATAATTGCTTTTTCTCCGCATTGATAATATGGAAGATAACCTGCCGAATCCGTAGAAAACGGGGAGAAACGTGTCTGTGCTGAATATTCCAAATGAACGGACTGGATTTTCCCTTTACCCTTTTTGTGGTTCTGATTATAATGATAATCAAGAGGTCGGCGCAAGGAACCCTGACAAAGAGAGGGAGGGTAGCAATCAGGAAGCAGGGATCTTGCCGACAGAGCGTAAAAGGTTTCTTAGAAAGGAAAGGAGTATTTTCATGAAGAAAAAGTTATCCCTGTTGGTCGCATTGACGATGATGCTGGGTTCAATGGCTGGCTTGGCAGAAGAAGCGAAGCAAGGCCCGACAGAAGCGGAACTGCTGGCGAAGCCGTGCGAGTTCGCCCTGATTGAAGCCAACGGCGAACAGCCCCGCTTGACTTACATCGAGGGTGTCACCCCGATTCTGGAAGTGGACGGCTACAAGTTCAAGGACATGAACAAGAACGGAAAGCTTGATCCCTACGAGGACTGGCGTCTGGACACCGAAACCCGCGTGAATGACCTGATCAGCCAGATGACCCCCGAAGAAGAAGCGGGTCTGCTGTTCTGCGTCAGCGCGAATCTCGAAACGGCGCGCTCCCTGATTCCGGATTTCAACCTGACCTGTATGCTGTTCAACCTGAACGGCACGCCGGACAACGTCGTCAGCACGCTGAACAACCTGCAGGCTGCGGCGGAAAAGGAACGCCTGGGCGTCCCGATGATTTTCACCTCTGACCGTGAGTTCAACGCTTGGGGCGGCTACATCGACAAGGCGCACATCGCCTACGGCACCGCCAATGACCCCGAACTGGCGTACAAGCTCTCCAACATCTACGGCAAGGCGATGGTTGCGGTCGGCATCCACGTCACTTTCGAGCCCTACGCGAACGAAATCGGCGCGCAGTACGGCGAGAATCCCGAACACATCGCGAACATCGTTTATCAGGAAGTTAAGGGCATGGAAGACGCCGGATTCGCGTCCTGCGTTAAGCACTGGATCGGCCGCGGCGGCGACTCCAACTTCGGCAATGCCCGCTCTGTGGCGCAGAACTTCGACAACTGGATGGTTGGCTGGAAGGCTGCACTGGCTGGCGGCAACGAATGGGTCATGACCAACTGCGGCGGCACGGGCATCACCAATACCACCGACGTCAAGTGGGACTCCGTGACCATGAGCTACCTGCGTGACACCCTCGGCTTCGACGGCATCGTCGTGCCCGACTGGTGGGCGCTGGGCATGCGTCAGCAGGTTTCCGGCGTCACCAACGAGGGCGTGGAACTGTCCGAGCAGACGGGTCGTTGGCTGTACAACGAAGCCCTGAAGAACGGTACCGACATGTTCGGCGCTGGCGGCATCAAGCATGGTGAAGAAATCAGCGAAAACACCATGTGGAACTGGCCGGACTGCATCGTGAATGGCCTGAAGGAAGGCGACGTGGAGAAGCAGTGGGTTGACCGCTCTGCCGCGCGCATCCTGAAGTTCAAGTTTGAAAAGGGTTTGTTCGAGAATCCCTATCGCGTGATGGACGAGGCGCTGGCTGTCGTCCCGAGCCCCGAATGGATCGCGAACCGCACTGCAATCCACACCAACGAAGACCTGCGCGCTGCGCGTACTGCGGAAGAAGTCGAGCTGGCTGAAAAGCTGCAGGCGAAGTCCGCTGTGCTGGTGAAGAACGACAACGGCCTGCTGCCGCTGGCGAAGGGCACCAAGGTTTATATCGAATCTTCCTCCGCGGATACCCTTGACCACTACAAGACCTACCTGAACAACTTCGGCACCGTCGTGGAAAACCTCGAAGATGCGGATGTTGCGATTGGCTACTTCAACTCTGTTGACGACGCGACTGAACTGTTCGTGGAAGACGCGCAGGACGCTGGCAAGCCCATCATCCTGACCATGGTTAACAAGGTGACGGAATACGAACTCAAGAACGCGAACGCTGTGATGTACATTCCGTATAGCCAGAAGCCTGACCATGGCTCCGGCGAAGCGGGCTTCATCTACGGCACCGAACCTTGGATTTACGCTGACCTGATCTTCGGCGAACGTCAGCCTGAAGGCATCATCCAGAAGGAACAGGCTCGCGACAGCTGGAGCGACGCGGCTCAGTGGAAGGATCTTGCGGGCGATCAGGGCGCTTCCAACTACGTCCGTCTGCTGGTTCAGGCGCTGATGGAAGACGACCCGAACCACGCTTCCCCGAACAACTTCGGTGATCCGCTGGTGGTCTACAACTACTCCATGCGCTATGGCCAGAAGGGCGACTTCCAGTACTCCTGCCTGATTCTCCCGTCCGTGTACGAAGAGCAGGAAAGCACCAACAGCCGCGGTCAGACCGTCAAGAGCGTTGTGGGTACTGTGTCCGCCAAGGCTGGCGAAGAATTCATGGTCTACTGCCTGCTGCGCAACAATGGCGCGGACGATCTGACCTACGTTCAGGTCAAGGACGGCGACGAAGTGGTGGCTGAAAAGCTCTACACGGTCTGCGGCGGTTCTTGGCGCGTGGTTGAAATCCCCGTGACCATCGCGACGCCCGGTGAACACACCATCACCGTCGGCACGCAGTCTGGTACCATCACCATTGCTGAGTAATCCATCCTCATTCCTCCTCTGGGGGCGGGCTTCGGCTCGCCTCCACTTTTTCGTTCAGCAAATAGGTTTGTGCTGGATATTCCAAATTCAAATGCTGAAAATTCCATTGCACAGGCAGAAAAATCGTTGTACAATACCATTGAAAGCTGAAACAGGCTTGCAACAGGTGTCAACCAAACCGACAAAGGAGTTGTGTGAACGTGAAGAAGAAGTTAGCTGCTTTCCTGGCCATGATGATGGCACTGGTGACGATGTCCTCCGCGGCGATGGCGGAAGAAGAGACGCCCACCATTACGGCGCACAAGGCGAACGCCATCACGATTGACGGCGACTTGAGCGATTGGGACTTGTCCTCTCCGGCGGTGCTGGAAGATGCGTCCCAGATTATCCGCGACCTCAGCTTCTGGCAGGGGCCGAATGACCTGTCCGCGAAGGTCTACGCCGCGTATGACGAAGAGAACCTGTATCTTGCCTTCGACGTGACCGAAGATACGCCCTACGGCGCTATCGAGATGCTTCCGCTGGACGGCGAAGACAACCTGAAGGTCTTTATCTCCACCGATCCCACGGATGACCCGAACCGCACGGAATACCACACCAACGACTTCCTGCTGTTCCTCATCTGCGACAACAACTACTTCGATACCGCGTTTGACCGCACGATGGTCGCCAAGGAATATCGTCAGCGCTTCATCAGCAAGGGTATCGACGGCGGCGAAGACGTGCTGACCGAAGGCTACGAGCGCGTGACGCAGGCAACCTCCACGGGCTTCATCTTTGAAGTCAAGATTGCGTGGGCGAATTTCGCGAACAACAAGATTGCGGTCTATAAGCCGCAGTCCGGCGACGTGGTGAAGTTCAACGTGGCGGTCACCGACATTTCCTATCCCTGCCCCGGCACGGAGTACATCCCGCAGATGGCTTGGACGGGTACGCTTGAAATCAACACCAATCCCAGCCTGTGGGGCAACCTGGTGTTCGAGTAAGTAGAACAAAAGCCTCATCATGAGGTACAGACGGGGCGCACACTGCGTCCCGCCTTTTTTCACTCCGTAAGCAACCAATTGCTTTCTATCGCCATAAGGGGGATTCCATCGTGCGAAAATGGCTCATCGGACTGCTGATGATTCTCGGACTCTGCGTGGGCTTTGCTCAGGCGGAAACATACGTCGTTGCCGTAGACGGCACGGGGGACTTCCAGACGCTCACGGAAGCAGTTGCAGCGTCCTCCACGGGCGACACGATTCTTCTGCGCGCGGGCGTGTACGGCGAGCAGGAGACGTTCCCGATTGTCCTTGACCATGCAGTCACCATCGAGGGCGAGGACGGCGCTGTGCTGGATTCGCCGCGTTTCAAGACGATGGCCAGCGGGACGGCGTGACGCTGCGGAACATCCGCTTTCAGGTGCGCAAGTGGGGCATCGTCGCGGATGTGAGCCGGGCGATGACGGTTGAGGACTGTGAATTTGTGTTGGGCGACGAGGAATGCCGCACGTCCTCTACGGCGATTTGGCTGCGCGGCATGAAGGAATGCGCAATTCGCCGCTGCACGTTCCGTCAGGTCGGCATCTGTATCGCCGGTGACCCGTTGAGCGATAAGAGCGCTGGCAAAACGGTGTTGACGGGCATGTGCGAAGCCGGGGAAGATCCCGAATACTTCTCGACGCACGAGATTGCGGACTGCACCATCAACGGAAGGCCGTATTACTACTTCGTCGGACAGGACAACCTGACTGTTCCGACGGATGCGGGCGGTTTGATTGCCGTGGAATGCGATAATCTGACGGTGCGGGACATCGACGTTTCTGACAGCAGCATGGGGCTGGAAATCGCGCGGAGCAGAAATGTGACGCTGGAGAACGTATCGGCTGACCGCTGCGGCATTTTCGGCACATACCTCGTTTTCGTGCAGGGTGCGGTGCTGCGCAATGTTCACGTTGAGCAGACGAACCACGGCATTGACATCCGCGGTAGCCAGAACGTCGTCGTCACGGACAGTCTTGCGCTGAACTGCGACCAAGGCGTGTTTTTTACCCACTGCACGGACTGCACTTTGCAGGATTCACATGTGCAAGGCTGCGGCTTCGGCTATTTTGGCGCGGTCGGGAACGGCAACCGCATCGAAAACTGCACTTTTTCTGATAACGCCGACGGCATCTATCTGCAAAACGAGCCGAACGCGACAATTACTGCCTGCGACGTGCGGCAGTCGCGTGTGACGGGCTTGCGAATTCTCAAATCCAGCTGCGTCTGCACCGATACGACGGTGGCGGACGGCTGGACAGGCGTCATCTACTACGATTCGCACGACACGACCATTGAGAACTGCGATTTTTCGGATAACGCCAGCGCGAACATGTACCTTGGCAATGGGCGCGGCGCGACGATTCGGAACTGCCGCTTCTCGGGCGAAACGAAGGCACATCTGGAAGTCGAAGGGACGCAGACGGACATGCTCGTGACGCAGTGTACCTTTACGGGCAGTCGGGCGGATATGCTCAAGGCAGCTTCCCACACGCTGCCGACTTTCACCGACTGCGCATGGAGTACACCTGGTGTTTTCTGGACAGGAAAGGAATGGAACGGCAGCACGGATGGAGATGCGCCGAATCGCAATTGCGATATCGTGCAGATTGGGCGGGAAGCGCCGCGCACGGATTCCGTTCCCTATGACACGCCCGAACAAGCGATCGACGGCGCAGTCAACTATCGCAAGGAGAACAGCGGGCGCTATCTGCTGCTCAGCCAGACGAACTGGACGTTCCGACTCTTCGACTCTCCGTCAGAATTTGACCGTGGCGGCTGTGTGAACTTCTATCAACCGGATTTCGATGCTTCGGACTGGGCGAATATCTTTGTGCCGAGCGTATGGCAGACGCAGGGCTACGACCATCCGATTTACACCAACACGACGCAGAAGTTCGCGCGCAATTTCGGCAACAAAATCGGCTATCCGGCGGATTTGCCGATGGCGCCGACAACGTACAACCCCATCGGGCTGTACCGCCGAACGTTCACGCTGCCGGAGAGCTGGTCAGGCGAACGCATTTTCTTGACGTTCGAGGGCGTAGACGCTGCGTTTTACCTCTGGGTGAACGGCACGCAGGTCGGCTACGCGGAGGATTCCTTCACGGCGGATACGTTCGACGTGACTGATTACGTCCGTTATGGCGAAGAAAACACGCTGGCGGTCAAGGTCTACCGCTGGTGCGACGGCTCATGGCTGGAAGATCAGGATTATTTCGATTTGAGCGGCATTTTCCGCGATGTGTACCTTTACGCAACGCCGCAGACGTTCGTGCGCGATTACAGCCTTGTGACCGACTTTGACGCGGATTTCGCGGACAGCACGTTCTCTGTAACGCTGATGCTGGAAAACCGTGGTGATGCAGACGGCGAAATTTCCGTCTCGGCGCAGCTTTACGATGCGGACGGACAGCCGGTCGCATGGACGGTGGATGCAGCGCACGCGATACTTTCCGCAGGCGAAGCGCAGAGCGTCACCCTGAGCGGCGTTGTTAAGACCCCGCGCAAATGGAGTGCCGAAGACCCGTATCTCTACACGCTGGTGCTGGCGGAAACGAGCGGCGAGGAAACGGTCTACGAAAGCTGTCAGGTAGGTTTCCGCAAAATGACCTACAAGACGAATGCAAGCGGCTGGTTTGAGGGCAGCACGGGCGACGCCGACCTCATCCGCATCAACGGGCAGCCGATTTCCCTGCGCGGCGTCAACCGCCACGAGACGCACCCCGAATACGGGTACGCCGTGACGCGCGAGGTCATGGAGACAGACATCCGCATCATGAAGGAGAACAACATCAACGCCGTGCGCACGTCGCATTACCCGAACAGTCCGTACTGGTATTATCTGTGCGATAAATACGGCATTTACGTTGTCGATGAGGCGAATCTCGAAGTCCATTCCAACATGATTTATGAAAACGCGCGCATTACAGAGTATATGTCGAACGCGATTATTGACCGCGAGTACAACATGGTGAATCGCGACCGCAATCATGCGAGCGTCATCATGTGGTCGCTGGGCAACGAGTGCAAGAACCCGGAGATTCTGCGGACGATTCTGGTGCAGCCGTATGTCAATCAGATGGGCGAGACGCACGTCCTGCACGCCTACGATCCGACACGCCCGTGGCACTACGAGCAGGCGCGCGACAATTTTTCGACGGGCATCGACGTTTACTCCGGCATGTACGAAACGGTCGAGCAGATGATTGCCTACGCCGAGGCGGGGCACGACACGCCCTACATCGAGTGCGAATATGAACACGCGATGGGCAACGCAATGGGCAACATGGACGAATATCAGGCGGCGTTTGACACCTACCGCAGCTTGCAGGGCGGGTTCATCTGGGACTTCATCGACCAGTCGATTTACCAGACCGCCGAGGATGGAACGCGCTATTTCGGCTACGGCGGCGATTTCGGCGAACGCGTGCATGACGACAATTTCTGTGCGAATGGGCTTCTGCTGCCTGACCGCACGCTTCAGCCGGAAATGGCGGAAGTTCGCTATCAGTACAGTCAGCTGAAATTCGATGCGTTTGACGAAGACCACGCGACGGTGCGAATGAAGAACTACTTCTTATTCACTGATGTGGCAGAAAAGTACGAATTCAGGTGGAACATCACGGCAGATGGGGATGTTGCGGCGGAAGGAGTGCTTCCGGCGGACGCAGTGCGCGTGGCGAATGTTGATGCGCGAACGAATCAGCCGGGCGAGCGTGTAGTCACACTGAATCTGCCGACCATCGCGAAAGAGGCAGGCAAAGAGTACTTCCTGAATCTGACGGTTGCGCTGAAAGCGCAGGATGGCTTGCTGAATGCGGGGCATGTGGTGGCTTACGAGCAGTTTGCCATGCGCAATGACAATGAACTAACGTCGATGCTGCCGGATGCTGCCATGACTGTGACGCAGGATGGCAATGTGCTGTCCATCAGCGGTGAGCAGTTCCGCACGGCGCTGAATCTGGAAACGGCGCAGCTGACGCGCTATGAAGCCTTGGGTGCGGACGGCACGTTCCATGCGCTGATTGTACCCGGGGAAGGACCGAAGGGGAGTTTCTACCGTGCCGCGACGGATAATGACCGCGCGTTTGGATCCGGATTGGGGCATATGAATGCGGCATGGAAAGAGCCGGGAACGTATGTCGTCACGAACAGGGCGCTGTATGCGGACGAAAACCCGGTTCGCGTGACATTCGACGGCTGCTATCCGGCGCTGGAAAACATGCTGGTTTCGCTGGAATACCGTTTCTATGGCGACGGCAGCATTCGCGTGCAGATGCACCTGTCCGCCCCGGAGCATCAGCAGCTGATTTACATCCCCGTCGTCGGGATGCAGATGACGCTTCCCAAGGCGTATGAGCGGATGACCTATTTCGGCTGCGGACCAGAAGAAAACTACACCGACCGGCACAGCGGCACGAAAGTCGGATGCTATGAAACGACTGTAACGGACAATTTCTTCCCGTACATGGAACCATCAGAAACGGGGAATCGGACGGGCGTGCGCTGGATTGCGCTGACGGACGAGACGGGCGAAGGTCTGCTGGCTGCGGCGGATAGTGCGCCGATGGAAGCGAGTGCGCTGCACTACACACCCGAAGCGCTCACGCAGGCGAAGCACCCGTACCAGCTGACGGCGACAGAGAACGTCATTCTGCGCCTGAACGCCGTGCAGATTGGGCTGGGCGGCGATAATTCATGGTATCGCATCATCGTGCATGAGCCGTACCTGACGCCGCTGACGCGGGATTACGACTACGCCTACATCCTGTCGCCGCTTTCCGCGAAGGAGGATGCGATGGAAAAGGCAAGGACAATCCGCAATTATCCGTAACAAAACAACATCGGGCAGTGAATGCACCATGCGCACTGCCCGATGTTTCTGTATTCGATTACAAATCCGTCTGGTCAAACGGCAGCACAAGGCGGTTGCTGCCATCCGTCCACAGGCGTTCGAGGTTGTAATACTCGTACTCCTCGGTGTGGAAGATGTGCACGAGCATGAAGCCGTAGTCGAGGATAATCCAGCGGCCTTCGTTCTGCCCCTCGCGGCGGCGAATCGGCACGCCCAGCTCCGCCATGCGCTCATCCACATCGTCTGCCAGCGCCTTCACCTGATTGACCGTGCGCCCGGCCGCAATCAGCATATAGTCGCAAATAACGGTCATGCCCTGCACGTCCAGCGCGACAATCTGACCGGCTTTGTTCTTGTAGAGTTCCTGTGCAGCTTCCTGCACGAGCTGAAGATTCTGCATAATATTTCTCCTTCTGATAATTCACTTGGTTTCGGGAAGCGTTTTCAGCCACGCAATGGTTTGCAGCGTCAGCGGATGCACGGTTTTCCCGCTGCTGCGCAGATAGTTCGCTGATCCTTCCAGACTGGTTAGCAGCGCCTTTTCCAGCGAAAAGCCCGCCAGCATCCGCACTTTGTCAAGCAGCGGATAGGATGCGCGGGTCGGCTCAATCTTGTCCGCCAGCCAGATGACCATGTCCAGCTTGCTCATGCCGGGGCGGCCGCTGGTGTGGTTGGTGATGGCAGAGAGAAGCTCCGGGTCGGTGATGCCGTAAACATCCTGCGCCTGACACGCCCCGGCGACGGAGTGGAGCAATGCGCCGCTTTGGAGAATGTCCGGATCAACCGTCAGCTGATGGTCACGGCAAAGCTGCTGCATGGCACTGAGCGGCAGACACTTCGCGCAGTCGTGCAGAAGTCCGGCGGCTTCCGCCTTGACCGGGTCAAGATGGTGCGCAATTGCCAGCTGACGCGCCGTGTGCGCCACCGCCAGCGAATGCATAAACCGATGCTGATTCAGGTCGGCGAAGAGG
>ERZ779664.1186-NODE-1186-length-10937-cov-2.580776_pt1 | contig 10937 bp, 10 predicted proteins | sample MGYA00511478_ERZ779664 | MGnify/ENA primary metagenome ERZ779664 (study PRJEB29588, sample SAMEA2160437) | human gut metagenome | biome: human gut; feature: human-associated habitat; material: faeces | place: Denmark | collected 2008/2010 ...
GGTGAACGCAAGCGTTTGGCGAAGGAGGTACTGGAAAAAGTCGGATTGAGTCATCGTATGAATCACTTTCCGACACAGCTTTCCGGTGGTCAGTGTCAGCGTGTGGCCATAGCGCGTGCTATTGTTACCAATCCCCGCATTATCCTCGCCGATGAACCTACAGGTAATCTGGATTCTACGAACGGTAATGAAGTGATGAGCCTCCTGAAAGAACTGAATCGTGATGGGGCCACTGTTGTTATGGTTACCCACTCTGAAGAGAATGCCCGCGAAGCAGAAAGAATCATACGGATGATGGACGGATATATATTGACTGAAAGTAAAAATATTCGGGTAGTAGATGCTTAATATTAAAGTAAACAGGTGATTACGAAATAATCGTAATTTTGTTTGCCGATCTCGGAGAAATCATATAGTTTTGTACGTAGATATATAATTTTATAACTAAACAGCACGTATATGAAGAAAGAGATTGTAACGCTGTTCTTAATGGCAAGCGTTTGGGCAGCACAAGCTCAAGGGACTTTTACAATAGAAGGGCAAGTGAAGAATGTAGAAGACGGAACTTTAGTCACCTTGTTTCGTTTAGATGGAAATGTGGGTAACAGTATCGGTGTTGATACGATTCGTAACGGACATTTTCGTTTTCAGGCAGAAACATTGGGAAATGAAACTGAAATAGTGGACATGATGGGAAGAAGTGACAAGTTTCCTTCTATGAGCTTAAGACTTTGGGTTCGTTCGGGAGATAATATACAGATAAGCGGTGAAAACACACTGATACGGACTTGGGATGTGAAAAGCACTGTTCCGGAACAAGTGGCTAATCAGGCTTTTATAAACGACTCACGCGAATTGTGGAATGAATATCAGCGCAATGCTTTATTGCAGCGTGCATACCGCCGGAAGTATGCAGGAAGTGCGGTGGACGAAGAAAGACAGGCGATACGTGCACAAGCTGATAGTTTGCAGAAGGTAGAGGATGAAATTAGTATCCGTATTGATGCCAACACTATAAAGCGTATGAAGCAGATTCCGGTTGACGATATTTGGCTGGAGCACTTGAAAAGGTTGGCAATGTCGGCTAAGTATACTGAAAATTATCCTTATAAAGATGAAGTGATTGCTCTCTATGAAGGACTGACTGATGAAGAAAAACAAACCTCTTGGGCAATGGATACATATACATATCTCTTTCCTCCTCAAGTAGTGGAAGTGGGTGATGAAATGGCAGATGCGGATCTGTACGACCTAGAGGGAAATGTACATCATTTGTCTGATTTTAAAGGTAAGTATATTATGCTGGATTTCTGGAGTCGTGGTTGCGGGCCTTGTATTATGGCTTTGCCTGAGATGAAAGAAGTGGCTGAGATGTATAAAGATCGCTTGACGATAGTAAGTCTGAGCATTGATACCAGGAAAGGGTGGGAAGCAGCCTCTAAAGCCCATGAAATGACTTGGCAGAATTTGAGTGATTTGAAAGGAAGCAATGGATTATATGCTAAATACGGAGTACGTGGAATTCCAAATTATGTCCTTATTTCACCAGAAGGACGCATCGTAGAAAAATGGTTCGGATACGGGAAGCAGAGTCTGAAACGAAAACTTCGTCGCCTGCTAAATGCAAATGAATACGTGATGAGCTTAGGGGAAGAGAATGGGCATAAAGTGGTGAATTTCCCGACTGTAAAGAAAAGTAATAACGATATTCCTGAAATCCGCCAGGTAGTATTGACGGATACTGCTACGGTCTTGCGGATTCGTGCCTATTATATACCCAAATATTGGATACAAATTATGAAGAATATCCAGTTGGTAGCGGACAATGGAACTGTATGTCCTGTCCTTCGCTCAGAAGGTATTCCTTTAGGGGAGAAATTCTATATGCCCGAAAGTGGAGAAACCGATTATACTCTTTATTTCGCTCCACTGCCTGAAGGAACACGTTCTTTCGATATGGTCGAACCGGGAGACTCGAATTCAGACCGTGTCGAAGGTATCGCTTTGACACTTGAATAAGACAGCAGAGGCTTTCTTATTCTAAAATCTTGCTATCTGCACTCTTTTTCGTACATTTGTAGCTTTCAAAAAGAAAGTTGTTATTTAAAAAAATACTCTGTATGAAATCAGACATTGAAATAGCTCGCAGCATAGAGCTGAAGAAAATTAAGCAGGTAGCCGAAGGTGTGGGTATTCCGCGCGAAGAAGTAGAAAACTACGGACGGTATATCGCTAAAATTCCAACGAATTTGATTGATGAAGAGAAAGTGAAGAAAAGTAACCTGATACTGGTTACCGCCATTACTGCTACCAAAGCAGGTATTGGTAAAACTACAGTTTCTATCGGTCTGGCTTTGGGATTGAATAAAATTGGTAAAAAGGCGATTGTTGCTTTGCGTGAGCCTTCATTAGGACCTTGTTTCGGCATGAAGGGTGGGGCAGCAGGTGGCGGTTATGCCCAGGTGCTTCCTATGGAAAAGATAAATCTGCACTTTACAGGAGATTTTCATGCCATCACTTCGGCGCACAATATGATATCCGCATTGCTCGACAATTATCTTTATCAGCATCAGGCGGATGGATTCGGGCTGAAAGAGATTATCTGGCAGCGTGTACTGGATGTGAACGACCGTTCTTTGCGTAGTATTGTCACGGGTTTAGGTCCCAGTACGAACGGTATTACCGAAGAATCCGGCTTTGATATTACCCCTGCATCCGAAATTATGGCTATTCTTTGTCTGGCAAAGGACATAGACGACCTGAAACGACGGATTGAGAATATTATTCTTGGTTTCCGATTTGATGGTTGTCCATTCACAGTGAAGGAGTTAGGTATTGCTGGAGCTATTACTGTCTTGTTGAAAGATGCCATTAATCCGAACTTAGTTCAAACTACCGAAGGATCGGCTGCTTTTGTTCATGGAGGTCCATTCGCCAATATTGCACATGGTTGTAACTCTATTCTGGCAACGAAAATGGCCATGACTTTCGGCGACTATGTTGTAACGGAAGCCGGCTTCGGTGCTGACCTCGGTGCGGAGAAATTTTATAATATCAAATGCCGTAAAAGTGGATTGCAACCAAAGTTGACTGTAATTGTTGCCACCGCACAAGGTTTGAAAATGCATGGAGGCGTCAGCCTTGATCGTATTAAAGAGCCCAATATGGAGGGATTGCAGCAAGGTTTCGGTAATCTTGATAAGCATATACGTAATCTGCGTTCGTTCGGTCAGACGGTGGTGGTTGCTTTTAATCGTTTTGCCAGTGATACAGACGAGGAAGTGGAAGCGATCCGTCATCACTGTGAGGAAAAATTAGGCGTTGGTTTTGCTGTCAACAATGCATTTGCAAAAGGTGGAGAAGGAGCCGTGGAACTTGCTAATCTGGTAGTGGATGCTATTGAGAAGAAACCTTCCGAACCTTTGAACTTCAGTTATAGTGAGAATGATAGTGTAGAACAAAAGATAGAGAAGATAGCTTGTAATCTATATGGTGCCAGTGTGGTGACTTATAGCATTCATTCACGCAAAATCATTAAACTGATAGAGAAGATGGGCATTGGTCATTATCCAGTTTGTATAGCTAAAACTCAATATTCTTTCTCTGCCGATCCGAAGATATATGGTGCAGTGAATAATTTTGAATTCCACATCAAAGATATTGTAATCAATAACGGTGCGGAAATGATTGTTGCCATTGCAGGAGAAATTTTACGTATGCCGGGACTTCCCAAAGAACCGCAGGCTATGCATATTGATATTGTGGATGGAAATATAGAAGGATTGAGCTGAATCAGGCTAGTAGACATAAAAAGAAATCCGCAGTCTTTCATTAGGCTGCGGATTTTTTATAACGTTTTTTATATACGTTTTCTTAGTATGCAAACAGCGGATATTTTTCCATAGTCTTATTCACGCGTGCGCGAACTTCGGCAATAACCGCTTCATTTTCTACATTGGACAGAACCGTTTCAATCATTTCTGCAATTTCCAGCATCAGATCTTCTTTAGCACCACGAGTAGTGATGGCAGGAGTACCCAGACGGATACCGGAAGTTTGGAATGCAGAGCGGCTATCAAACGGAACCATATTCTTGTTTACAGTGATATCGGCAGATACCAATGCTTTTTCAGCAACTTTACCTGTGAGATCCGGATATTTGCTACGTAGGTCAACTAGCATAGAGTGATTATCCGTACCACCTGAAACGATTGTAAAGCCACGGTCGATTAATGCTTGTGCCAGTACGGCTGCATTTTTCTTCACTTGAGCAGCATATTCTTTGAATTCAGGTTGCAGGATTTCACCGAATGCAACAGCTTTTGCTGCAATAACGTGTTCCAACGGACCGCCCTGAATACCTGGGAATACGGCTGAGTCGATCAGCTGAGACATCATCTTGATTTCACCCTTCGGTGTTGTTTTTCCCCAAGGATTAGGGAAGTCTTTGCCAATCAAGATGATACCACCGCGAGGACCACGCAAAGTCTTATGGGTAGTAGAAGTAACGATATGAGCATACTTCACAGGGTTATCCAGCAATCCGGCTGCAATCAGTCCGGCAGGGTGAGCCATATCGATCATCAGGATAGCACCTACTTTGTCTGCGATTTCGCGCATACGTTTGTAGTCCCATTCGCGGGAATATGCTGAACCGCCACCGATGATCATTTTAGGTTTTTCGCGCAAAGCAACTTCTTCCATCTGGTCATAGTCTACGCGACCGGTTTCCTTATTCAGATTATATTCACAGGGAGTATAGATAATACCGGAAGTATTTACTAAAGAGCCGTGTGAGAGGTGACCGCCGTGAGCCAGATTCAATCCCATGAATTTGTCACCCGGATTCAATACAGCGAGGAATACAGCTGCATTAGCCTGTGCGCCTGAGTGGGGTTGCACGTTAGCCCATTCTGCACCAAAGATTTCCTTTATGCGGTCGATAGCAATTTGTTCGCTCTGGTCTACTACTTCGCAACCTCCGTAGTAACGTTTGCCAGGATAACCTTCTGCATACTTGTTAGTGAGACAGGAGCCCATTGCCTCCATTACTTGGTCACTTACAAAATTCTCTGATGCAATCAGTTCAATACCTTTGAGCTGACGTTGATGTTCTTTTTCGATGATATCGAAAATTAAATCGTCTCTTTTCATTTTGCTTACTTAGATAAGTTTGATAAATCTGTGTTCTCTTATTAAGCGCACAAATTTACGGTAAAAAAATGAATAAACTGTCAGAAAAGTCAGAAATTTACTTTCTAAAAGAATACTCCAAAGGAAAAACTGAGAACATTGTCTCGCCGGTGGAAACGTATTTCGTCGGCGGGTGGATCACCTTCGACGACACCGTCATCATAAGTCACTTTGCGCGATATATTATGTAATCCTATATCATAACGGAAGTCGAAGAAAATGCGGGAAATGGTAACGGCTACTCCAAGGGTAAAACTGAGGTTCAATGGCCGCAATCTTTCGCTGATTCCCTGCTGGTCAAAATTCTCAAAAGTGACTTCGCTTTTTTTATTCCAGATATAACGGAACTTTGGACCGCCGAATACAGCCAGGCTATAAGGTCCCTCCTTGATAACATTATATCCATAGATCACAGGAATATCTATGCTGTGAATGGATGACGTAATAGATGCCATTTCCAAAGGGGCATTCTCTTCAGCAGGTTTCTCGAAAGTGATGTTGCAGCGGTTAATGTTGTAGGATATTTCCGGTTGCAGGAAGTGGCGTTCAAAGTTGATACGCATGAAGACAGAACCGAAATAACCTATCTTATAGTTATTCTGCACCTCGTCTATTGTGATACCGTTCAATGTAAGGTTGGATACAAGAAAAAGGGAAGAGGTGAAGCCACCTTTAATACCGAAGTTCACCGGACGGTCATGGTGGTGTTTGCTCAGAGGTTCTTCAACCGCCGTGCCAGGCACAAGATGAGACTGTCCCCACATCGTAGCGGGGAAAAGCAAAAGGCACAGGATAAAGCTCTTCAATACTTTGTTCATCACTTATCACTAACGGTTAATCATTCATTTTATTTCTTCTTCTCAACAGACCAGCCAAATTTACCGATCTTTTCGCCCAATTCATAGTATCCTCCATGTACATAAACCAGTGGATTAGCTTCCGCCAGTTCCAGTTTTCCGGTTTCCGTATTCAGGTTCCGGTCGTCGGCACGTACGTTTACCACATCGGCAATAAACATATCATGCGAGCCGAGTGACATGATTTCCTTTACACGGCATTCTATACACAAGGGGGATTCTTCAATAAGGGGAGCATTGACCACAGTACTTTTTCCCGGTGTCAGATGCATTTCTTCGAACTTATTGTAGTCTTTCCCGGAACGTACGCCACACCAATCCGTTGCACGCGCCATATCTTTGGTCGTGAGATTAATGACAAACTCCATATTCCGTTTTAGGATTTCGTAGGAGTGGCGTTCGGGGCGTACTGAAATATAGCACATGGGCGGGTTCGTACAAATCGTTCCCGTCCATGCAATTGTTACTATGTTATATTCTTCCGGAGTGCTTCCGCAGCTTACCAATACGGCAGGAAGCGGATAGATCATTGTTCCGGGCTTCCAGTCTTGTTTCATGACAGTTACATGAGTTACGAGCTCTTATATTATTTCAATTTCGTTCCTGTTTTGCTCTTTCTCGCAATAGTGACATCGGATCACGCAATTTTCCTTGTCTACTACATGGAATAACGTCGCCATGGGCTCGTTGTTCGTGATACATTTGGGGTTGGCACACTTTACAATGCCGCGAAGTTCTTCAGGAAGGCTAACTTCACGTTTTTCCACCACTTCATAATCCCGGATAATATTCAGCTTTACGTTAGGCGCTACCACGGCAATACGATTAATTTCATCATCGCAGAAAAATTTATCCGCAATCTTAATAATGCCTTTAGTACCCAGCTTTCCGCTTTTGAGATTAAAGCCAATGGTGATATTGTTGTTCATGTGTTCAAGTCCCAGCAAAGAGACTACGGTGAACAGATTTTCAGAGGGGATATGGTCGATAACAGTACCGTTTTCTAATGCGGCAACCTGTAACTCTTGTTTTTTTTCGCTCATCTTTCAATTTACAAATTAGCAATTTACAAAGTACAATTTAGGCTTTCACCTCATCCAGTGTGATGCCCAATACATCACAGAGAATAGCCTCACGAGCATACAGACCGTTTTGAGCTTGCTGGAAGTAGTAAGCTTTCGGATTATCGTCTACGTCATAAGCGATTTCATTGACGCGGGGCAGGGGATGCAGAATACATAGATTAGGACGGGTATGTTCCAGCATTTTGTTGCGCAGGATGTAGACGTTCTTCACGCGCTCGTACTCCATCAGGTCGGTGAAGCGTTCGCGTTGCACACGGGTCATGTACAGAATATCGGCGTCAGCGATAATCTCTTCGGTAAAATCCGTATGTTCAACGTATTTTATTTGGTGCGTTTTACAGTAAAGTTTGTATTCTTCCGGCATTTTCAGCTCTTCGGGAGCGATGAAGTGGAAAGTCGGATTAAAGTGTCGCATCGCCATCAGCAATGAATGTACGGTGCGGCCGTATTTCAAGTCACCCACCAGGAAAATGTTCAGATTTTCCAGCGTTCCTTGTGTCTTGTAGATAGAGTAGAGATCGAGCATCGTCTGCGACGGGTGCTGGTTGGCTCCGTCACCTGCGTTGACAATGGGCACCGGGGCTACTTCGCTGGCATACCGTGCAGCTCCTTCGAGATAGTGTCGCATGACGATAATATCTGCATAGTTGCTCACCATCATGATCGTGTCTTTAAGTGTTTCCCCTTTGGAAGAGCTGGTAGCTTTGGGGTCAGAGAATCCGATTACTCGTGCACCGAGACGGTTGGCAGCTGTTTCAAAACTCAAGCGGGTACGGGTGGAAGGTTCAAAGAACAGGGTTGCTACTACCTTACCTTGCAATAACCGGCGGTTGGGGTTCATTTCAAACTGCTTCGCCATTTCGAGCATGTAGAGGATTTTTTCTTTAGAATGTTCGGCAATGGTTACTAAACTTCTGTTTTCCATTTTGTTATCTTTTATGTGGATAGAACTTGTTTTACCGGAGCGTAAAGGTACGAAGAATTTGTGAAAAGCACAGATTTTTCGTACCTTTTTTATCAGCTTTTAATCAGTCGGTTTATTTCCGTCCGCTGGCTAACGCTGCAATGATATATTTCCCCGGTGCTCCGATTTTACTCCAGGCCGTATTGGAGAGCAGTTTCCACACCTGGGTGCCTTTCCTGCCATAGTCCGATAGCCGGAGAATCGTCTGTTTCTCTTTTGGGTCAGTCACTTTATGGTTGTCCAGGCTCTCCATCAATCCTGCTATGTTGTGTGTAGCCAGATTGTAGGCATACCCCGGAATTTCAATCGAAGCATCGTTAATTTCTTCTTCTTCAGAATTTAGTTTAGTTTCCTTTAGTTTAGTTTGTCGGGAAATGTCTGCATTTTCTTGACTCACCTCCTCTTGAGTTTCAAAAATGTCTGCATTTTCCGCGTTCAACTCTTCTTTTTGCATCCCTTTTTTCTTCTTGGTCTCTAATAAATAAGGTAGTTGGGAGAAATCTATTTTCCTTCGTGTAGTAGCTTCAAACCACACCCTTTGAATCTGTTCCGAAGTGAGTATGCCGTATTTTTCGTAGGTTTCCTTATGGAAAAATCCTTTCTCCAATAACAGATCGACAATCTTTTCCATCATATCCTCTTTAATCCCGCCGCCTACTTTGCGGACAAAAATCAAGTTTTGTTCCTTTCCCCAAGAGATATAATATCCTTCTTTGTATATTTTACAAAGCAATCGCATGACAATGTAAGAAGCTAATACTCCAAATTTAGCTTCTAATAGTTCCATCACTTCTTCGTCAAAGAAGTTTGCCGGTGTCGGGAAATAAGGTATCCCTTTGTTAATCATATTCATTGTTAAATATATTTTAATCTGATTTATACAATAGCTTTCCACTCCATCAGGTTTCCGATCATAAATCTTCTCCATCCTTTTTGTTCTTCACTCCAATAGACAATAGACTCTTGTTTTGCTGTGATATTGAATTTTCTATGAAAGAATTTTTCATATCCTACTAGTGTTCCTTTTTCCAGGCAGAATGTGCCATCCTGCCTATGAAAAGCGATCATTGCATTTCCATACAACATGCGTTCTATTAGTCTAATACACTCTTGTGCAATTTTCTCTGCGCATTTATCCGAAATCCCCTTTTCAGCAGTAATACGTTTTTTCCATACTAATTTGCAAGCTTCTAACTTGCTCTTCCTGATTTTTTGTCTCATTTTCTTCTGTTTTTAATTTTGAAAAATAAATTTCTGTTTGAGCGTAAATCTCCCCTTTCAGATAGTGACGCTATGCTATTGTCATAGCGTTACTATCCTCTCATTATAGTGACACTATAACAATAGTATGCCGTCACTATTTTTTCAAGAGAAATACTTTTTGTTTTTCGACCGGTTGAAAACGGCGGCGAAGGTAAGCTTTATATTCCAACTGTCCCATTATTTTTTCTTAGTACTTGCTTTTGACCTTTTCAGCCTGTTCTCTTTTTTCCTTTTTTTCTTTCATGTACTCTTCCTCAACAGGTTTTTTCAATGCACCCAATTCAGCATGTATACTGCTAAATTCCATCAACTTATAGCCATCGTGTTTGTGAATGTATAATACTTTTTGGTCATAGATATATTGGGCTAGATTTATCAGCTTTTTCTTCTTAGGATGGCGGAAATGTCCATCAATAAAGATTTTTAAATACATGGTGAGATAAAGGCGGATATCTCCATCGATTGCTATTCTGTTATCCAGCTCTTCTTCACTGATGATTTCTTCCTTTGAATGTCTTCCGGGGGCTTTTTCCACTGTTTGAACATTTCTTTTTGCTTTGTCGCTTTTACTACCTTTTTTAGTTTTTTTACTGCTCATAATTAATTAATTTTTGCAATATTAATGAATGTTAATTAGAAAATAATATCTGGAAAGCGGAATTAAACGTGCAAAAAGATTTGTTCTTTTGTCGCTTGCCAAATAGTATATATATAAAATAACTAGTGATGCAAATGATGAACAAGAATGGATTTAGCCGGTGTGCGGAATTCTACATCGGTCGTTTGCGAAAGGAAGGAAGGCATTCTACAGCGCATGTCTATAAGAATGCCCTTTATTCTTTCAGTAAGTTTTGCGGTACGTTGAATATGTCGTTCAGGCAGGTCACCAAAGAACGTTTGCGACGTTATGGTCAGTATCTTTATGAGTGTGGTTTGAAGCCTAATACGATTTCTACGTATATGCGTATGCTTCGTAGCATTTACAATCGGGGAGTAGAAGCGGGGAGTGCTCCTTATGTTCCCCGATTATTTCATGATGTTTATACAGGCGTGGATGTCCGCCAAAAGAAAGCTTTGCCTGCCGGTGAATTGCACAAACTTCTGTATGAGGATCCCAAATCGGAGCGTTTACGTCGCACACAAACTATTGCTGCTCTGATGTTCCAGTTTTGTGGAATGTCATTCGCTGATTTAGCTCATCTGGAAAAATCGGCTTTAGATCAGAGTGTATTACGCTATAATCGAATCAAGACGAAAACTCCCATGAGCGTGGAAGTGCTTGATACCGCCAAGGGAATGATTAATCAACTCCGAAGTAATCAGGAACCCATTCCCGATTGTCCGAACTATCTGTTCGACATACTTTGCGGTAACAAGAAACGAAAGGATGAAAGGGCATACCGTGAATATCAGTCTGCTCTTCGGAGATTCAATAATCGTTTGAAGGATTTGGCGAGGGCTTTACGCTTGAATTCTCCCGTTTCTTCTTACACACTCCGTCATTCCTGGGCAACGACAGCCAAGTATCGTGGAGTGCCAATTGAAATGATCAGTGAATCATTGGGACACAAATCA
>ERZ779664.1208-NODE-1208-length-10835-cov-2.104917_pt1 | contig 10835 bp, 9 predicted proteins | sample MGYA00511478_ERZ779664 | MGnify/ENA primary metagenome ERZ779664 (study PRJEB29588, sample SAMEA2160437) | human gut metagenome | biome: human gut; feature: human-associated habitat; material: faeces | place: Denmark | collected 2008/2010 ...
CGTCGGCCACGGCCACGGTCCCACGAACCACTTCTGGCGCCTCTGGAAGGAGAGGGTGTAAAAATTTGTAACGTCTCCTTGACGGGGGATTGGGGAGGCTGCATAATCTCAATCCTCAACGGCGCATTAGCTCAGTCGGTTAGAGCAGAGGAATCATAATCCTTGTGTCCGCGGTTCGAATCCGTGCGCCGCCACCAACTGCAATTCAAGGCTTCCAAGAAATTGGGAGTCTTTTTTGTTGTCTGCAACAGGTAAATGGAATAAAAAATATTCTGCTTCGTATCATGTAAAATTTTTTGTTGGTTTTAATATTTTTACGTAAAAATAAATTGCAACAGTTTTCATACTTTTCTTGACTCATTAGTCTTTAAATGATATACTTGTAAACAGTAATAGTTACGAAAACAGATAATAATACAAAAAATACACATATTTGAATAAACATATGTAAAAATGACTGGTTTTGGCTATGGCGGACTTTGCCGAATTTTAATCTGTCATAGCTGTGATTGGTATATATTTTAAGGAGTGGTATGAGTATGCAGAAAAAAGATCTTTCCAAGTTAGTCCTGACAACCCTGTTGACCGGCAGCGTACTTTGGGGGGGGACAGCATTCGCTGCTGAAGAGAATTTACAAGAGTTTTCTTTGGATACCATGGTTGTTACCGCAACCAGAACGGCAATGACCGTTAAGGAAACCCCTTCGACCGTAGAGATTGTTGACAGCAAAAAGCTGGAGCAGACACAGGCTAAAACCTTGCATGATGCTTTAAAGGGTGCTTTGGGCGTTAATGTATTCAACGATTTCCAGGGACGCAGCAATGTCAGCATCCGCGGCAGTGAATCCCGTCACGTATTGATTATGGTTGACGGCAAGCGTTTAGGCGGCGAGGCTGCTTATAACTCTGCCAATGCGTGGGATGTAGACCGTATTCGTATGGAGGATGTTGAAAGAGTAGAAATCATCCGCGGACCTGCGGGTGCACTGTATGGCAGTGATGCTATGGGCGGTGTTATCAACGTTGTTACGAAAACCCCTGACAAGACCTTTGCTACAGTAAATTATGAATATGGCTGGTACGAAAATGGTAAGGGTGCAGGCTATAAAGGCAACCTATATCTTCAGGGTGCAGAGAAGAATTACTCCTATAAGATTAATGCCGGCCTGAACAAAAATAGACCCTATGAGGATCCCAATGGCAGCGGCGATTCGATGAACTTTTTTGGTAAGGAGCAGCCATTTTCTGTAAATGTGGGTTATACCTTTGATAATGGTAACAAATTAAGTGCAGATGTTAGCCGCATTAAGGAAGAAAACAAGAAGTCAACTACTAGCCGGAAGGATATGGTGCCTGGTATGGTATGGCAGGATCAGGTGCAGACGATTTGGAATAATAATAAACGCACTGACTATGCTATTACTTATCAGGGTTCAGATGACAGGCAGGACTGGATGCTCAGAGCTTATAAATCAGTATTTGACAAGGATTATATGAGCCAGAACAAGACACGCATGACTAACCTGATGAGACCTGGCGGTATTGGTGACTGGACGCTGAAGGATCCTAAGCATGATACGGTTAAGCGTACTCTGAGCGTTATTGAAGGCAAGGATACCTTTAACCTTAGTGATAAGAATAAGCTGACCGCCGGTTTTGAATATCGTAAGGATGAGAGTGAGGGTACACGCTTAAAGAAACCTAACACATCTTTGGGTGGCGCAAGTGCTCATGATGCTTTTGATAAAGCAGCTATTAATTATATGGCAGCATATGTTCAGGATGAATTCAGACCGAATGATAAATGGCTGATTATTCCTTCTGTGCGTTTTGACCACAGTGATCAGTTCAGCAACAAGCTGACCAGTAACTTAGCTGCAACCTATAATGCTGCTGATGATGTACGTATCAAGGCTGTAGTTGGTCAGGGCTACAAGACACCGACCGTAAATGATTTGTATATATTCTGGGAGATGTATGCTTCTAATCCAGGTGGACCTGGTCAATTCTATGTGGGCAATCCTGATTTGAAGCCGGAAAAATCCTTGAGCTATGAATTATCTGTAGAAAAGGATTGGGGAGACAGATCTACAGTTCACTTTGGCTTATTCAGAAATGAAGTTAAAGATTTGATTGGTACCCGTTGGACAGGAGAATATACTGAGCAGCATCCTGATATTTATCCTGGAGTTAACCATGACATGATCATGGCTTATGAAAATGTTCCTGAAGCATTACTGCAGGGTGTGGAATTGTATGGTTCTCATAGAATCGGTAAAGATATTTATCTTAATGCTGGTTATACTTTCTTGGATGCTAAAGATAAAACAGCGGGAACTCGTTTGAAAGATAGAGCTAAGCATCAGGTAACCTTTGGCGTTTCCTATCAGCCAGAAAATATTTATGCTTGGGATCTGAGCTTTGACCTTGTGTCTAATATCAATTATTACTTCAATAATGGCGATAAGAGTACAATGGGCAATTTTGTTTACGAAACCAAGGATTTCACCATTGCCAATATTATGACCTCCAGACATCTAAATAAAGACACCAAGATTTATCTGGGTATTGATAATATCAGCAATCACCAGAACTTTGGTCCGTATTCTGACGGCAGTCTTGGCCGTATGTACAGAGTTGGTATGGAATATAAATTCTAAACATAGCGGTAAAGTAAAAGCACAAATAAAGCAGGCCCGATGGCCTGCTTTGTTTGCCTAAGAGGAAGTATTATGCGAAAAATTTTCAGTTTCATTTTAACAGTTCTTGTGGTATGCTTATGTATAAGCGGTTGCACACCGCTAACCGGCAGTTCCGGTTCGAGTAGCGCAGTAAAAATTACCGATGATAATCAGCGTATTGTTACTATCAAGAAGATTCCGGAAAGAATCGTTGTCCTGTCCCCGTCCTTCCTGGAGCTGGTGGAGGCAGTAGATGGCAAGGTTGTCGGGCGTGCCAAAACACAGGTAGGCAAGGTGCCCGCTTTTGCCAAGGATGCTGCTGAGGTAGGCTTTATCTTTAATATCAATGTAGAAAAAATCGTGGAGCTGAAGCCTGATCTGGTAATTGCTTACAAGGGCATGCACGAGCGTTATCTGCATACATTGGAATCCAACAATATTCCAGTTGTTGTTCTGAATCTGAAATCCTATGAGGATGTTAAGCACAGCATGCTCACCATTGGCAAAATAATGCGTAAGGATGATAAGGCGCAGAAGGTTGTGGCAAATCTCGATAAGGATATCAATGCTACAGTAAGCAAGCTGCCTAAAAGCGAGCGCAGCGTAGCGATTCTGCACACCACCAGCATGGGCATTACTATGGAAAAGGAAACGAGCATTGCCGGCTGCTGTGCCAAAATGCTTAAACTGCGCAACGTAGTACAGGGCGAAACCAAACCTGTCAGCGGACCGATGGGAACTCAGCCTGACAAGGCTCCCTACAGCTTAGAGGATTTGCTGGAGAAAAATCCGCAGGTAATTTTTATCACCTCTATGGGTGCGCCGCGTGATGCTGAGGGCAATCCCAAGCTGGAGATTATGAATAATGAAGCATGGCAATCTATCGACGCAGTAAAAAATAAGCAGGTATTTTTCCTGCCGGACGATTTGTTCCTGCTCAATCCGGGGTTAGAATATCCTAAGGCAGTGCGCTACATGGCAGCAAAAATGTATCCTGATGCAGTAAAGGAGTAGGCTGATGATTGATTACGCAAAAAATATTCAGGCGTTTTATGAGCGCGATGATTATAAGGCTCTTGCCGGCCAATCGGGGGCAACTGCTGTTGAAGCAAGCTTCAAGGACCTGATCTATGTTCCGCGCAAGACCAAACCGTTGCCGGGGATGATGGCCGGGACTATGCTGCAGGAGTTTGCTTTGCAGCCTGCGCAGCCTACGGCGCTGTATCTGCATATTCCGTTCTGCAATCTGCGCTGCTCCTACTGCAGCTTTTACCGCAATCCCTTTGAGGCGGAGCAGGTGGAAGAATATGTGCAGGCGCTTTTGGCAGAGCTGGATTTCCTGCAGCAGCAGGGTGTATTTGCCAAACAAAGACCGGAAGCTGTTTTCTTTGGCGGTGGCACACCGTCGGTGCTCAATCCGGCGCAAATCAGTGCGCTGCTGAATAAAATTCACAGTGTAGCAAAGCTGGCGGATGATTGTGAGGTAACCTTTGAAAGCAGTATCTATGATTTATCGGCGGATAAGCTGGATGCCTGCATTGCCGGCGGCGTTAACCGCTTCAGCTTCGGCGTTCAGGCCTTTGATACGCATTTGCGCCGCTCCTTAGGCAGGCTTAATGCCAAGGAAGAGGTAACGGGCAAGCTCGAAGAGGTGGCAGCTAAAGGCGTCAAGGTTATTATCGACCTGATTTACGGCTTGGCTGACCCGGGCCATGCTGCTGAACGATATCGGAACGGCGCTGGCCTGCGGCGTGAGTGGTATGGATTTGTACAAGCTGCAGATTATGCCTAAATCTCCCTTAGGTCAGGCGATTGCCAAGGGCAACATCAAATACGAATATAACGACAGAATGCTGGCGGAAATGTTCGTTGCTGCCGATGCGTTGCTTGCAGAGCAGGGGGCCAAGGTGCTGAGCTGCTGCCATTGGGCAATGCGCGAGGATGAACGCAGCGGTTACAATACGCTGGTGAAGAGCGGTGCGAATATCATTACCTGCGGTGCGGCCTGCGGCGGTCACATGGGAATGTATAACTATATGAAGACTATGGAACGAAGCGACTATGTAAAAAAGGCTACGTCCGGGCAGTACGCCGTTATGGGCATGGGCAAGCATAACGAAAATTATCTGCTGCTGGAAAAGCTTTCCGGACAGTGTGATTCCGGCAGGTTTGATTTTGCTTTGCTGAAGCAGTATAGCGATGCGGATTGGGAAAGCCTGCTTGCGCCGCTTTTGGAGCAGTGGGAGCTTTTGGACCTGCTTTACGCAGTGGATGGCAAGTATTACTTTACGGCGAAGGGAAAATATTACTATCGTCAGATGGACAGAGTGCTGCTGACAGCTGCGGAGTGCGCACTTTACGGCAAACCGGGACTGATGGAGCAGGCCGGCCAGAAGATGATGGGCATTATGAAGAATATGAAATAAAAGGAGTGTACTACTATGCAGGACATTTTAATCGTTTATGACAGCAAAACCGGTAATACGGAAAAGGTTGCCAAGGCTTTGGCCGAGGCTGCAGGCGAACGCTGCGTGCTGGCGCAGGTTGACGCTGCTCCGGCTGCGGATGACTTCGCTGTTGTTGTGGCAGGATACTGGGTTGACAAGGGCGCACCGAATGCGAAGATGAAAAAATATTTGGAGAATTTGCACGGCAAAAAGGTAGTGCTGTTCCAAACCTTGGGTGCAGACCCGGCGAGCGACCACGCTGTAAGCTCCCTAGTAAATGCAGGCGTATTAATGAACAAGGACTGCAAGGTACTGGGTACTTTATCTATCCGCGGTGCGATTGACCCGGCGCTGATTGCCATGATGCGCAAGATGCCGGCAGGCAGCCCGCACAGCCCCAGTCCCGAGAGCGAAGCCCGTTGGGATGCTGCAGCCAGCCATCCGGATGTAGAGGATCTGGCGAAGGCCAAGAGCTTTATGCAGGGCTTTTTGGCTATGTATGACAAGTTTTTGAAGATGATGTAAGAGCAGTCCTTCATATAAGAACAGTGTTTTATAATGCGCAGTCGCAGTTTGGCTGCGCATTTATTATTGTAAAAGTATTTTAGGGCAGAGAAATTCAAACGATGAACTAAAAGTGTAGAACTATTGACAAAATTGTGTCTTGCGTAAAGTTCGCTCATAGTGTACAATGGATGTAGTCATTAAATGCAATTTTGAAAGGAAGGTGCATTATGAAAAAATTATTAGTGCTCATCATGGCAGCTTTGATGATTCTTGCTATGGCTGTTGCAGGCTGTGGCGGCGATGACAAAAAAGCTGACAACGGCAGTACTCCACACAAGGAGAAGCTGGTTATCGGTACCGATGCCGATATCAACAACCTTAACCTGCAAAAACAACAGGACGCTGCCAACAACGTTATTCTGAAGAACACTCACCAGACTCTGGTATTCTTCAATAACGGCTCTCAAGGCAAGGAGCGTTTCGGCCCCGGTCTGGCTACTGACTGGAAGTTCGTAGATGATACCCATATCATCATGAACCTGCGTAAGGATGTATACTTCAACGACGGTAAAAAGACTCCGATGACTGCAGATGACGTTAAATTCACCCTGGATATGGCAATGAAAAACGTTATCAAATCCGCTCTGGCAGGCTATGTAAAATCTACCGTTAAAGACAAATATCAGATTGAAATCGAAATCAGCTCCTATAACAACGAGTTCATTCAATCTCTGTCCTCCGTTCCTCTGTCCATCCAATCCAAAAAGGCTTATGATGACGGCGTAAAAGAGCCGTGGCTTATCGGCACCGGCCCTTACAAATATGACAAATGGGTTCAAGGCGAATACTGCCGTCTGACCAAGGTTAAGGATTATTGGGGCAACAACCTGCCTGCAACCGAAAACTTTGCTCCCGGCGTATCCGATATCATCGAATTCCGTCCGATGATCGAAGCTTCTGCTCGCGTAATGGCTCTGCAGGCCGGCGAAATCGATGTATGCGTAAATCCGCCTATCAGCGATCTGAAATTCTTGAAGGATGACAAGAATATCACTGTTTACGAACAACCCGGTACCCGTCTGTTCTACTTCGCATTCAATGTTGAAAAGAAACCGTGGGATAACCAAAAACTGCGTCAGGCCGTTGCTTGCGCAATCGATAAGAAATCCGTTCTGGACGCTGCTCTGAATGGCAAAGGCACTCTGCAAAAAACCATTTTGAACCGTGGTCTGTGGGGCTTCTATGATGAAATGCCCGGCTATGACTACAATCTGGAGCGTGCTAAACAGCTGATGAAGGAATCCGGCGTAACCGGTCCTATCAAAACCACTCTGACCTATGCAACCGGCGCTCCCTATGAGCAGATTGCAACTGTTATCCAAGCTAACCTGGCACAAATCGGTATTACCGTAGATCTGGTTCCGATGGAGCAAGCTGCTCTGAAGGCTGCCTGCAAGGACGGCAAACAAAGCCTGTTCCTGTGGCGTTGGAACGAAGACTCCAAGGTTGACTTTGTATATCGCGACCTGTTCTACACCGGTTCCGGCTCCAACTATCATCACTTCTCCGATCCGAAGGCTGACAAGCTGATTGATGATGTTGCAACCCTGAAGGATCAGAACAAACGTATGGAAGCCGGCGTTGAGCTGCAAAAATACCTGGTTGACGAATGCCCGCAGGTTCCTCTGTACATTGCTAACCTGGTAGTTGCCTACAATAAAGACCTGAAAGGTCAATATTTCTACGGCGGCGGCAACCACGATTGGCGTCATGCTTATATCGCTAAATAATTTTGCTGAAAAATTTACAAAGGCGTAAAACAAGGGAGGCGTAGTCCTCTCTTGTTTTATCATAGCACCTTTTATTTGAGTTCTACGGAAAGGAGCTTTGTTGAATGCTTAAATATGTTGTCAACAGACTCCTCAGTTTGATTCCGGTAATTTTAGTAACCTCTTTTCTGATTTACTGGGCAATGAGTCTTACTGAGGGCGACCCCGCAATGATGATTGCCGGCGACGGCGCTTCGAAGGAAATGATTGATCAGATCCGCCATGATCTTGGTCTGGACCAGCCTTTCCTGCTGCAATATTTTAACTATATGAGAGGTATGCTTGTAGGTGATATGGGCAAATCCTATGTAACCAACAAGGACGTATTCCATACCTTCTTCCAATATCTGCCGAACACCCTGTATCTGGGTGGCGCTGCTGTTATTATCGCTACTCTGGTATCCATTCCTCTGGGCATCTACACCGCTATCCACCAGAACACCTGGAAGGATACCGCAGGCATGATTTTCGCTTTGTTCGGTACCTCCATGCCTAACTTCTGGCTGGGACTGATGCTGATTATTATCTTTGCTCTGCATCTGAGATTATTCCCGACCGGCGGCAACTTCGGCTGGAAGAGCCTGGTTCTGCCTGCTGTAACCGTAGGCTTCGGTCTGGCAGCTTTGATTACCCGTATTACCCGTTCCTCCATGCTGGACGTTATGCGTCAGGATTATATGACCACCGCGCGTGCTAAAGGCTGCAGCGAGCATCGTGTAATCTACAAGCATGGTCTGAAAAACGCACTGATTCCTATTATCACTGCTATCGGTCTGCAAATGTCTTTGGTTATCACCGGCTCCGTACTGGCTGAAACCGTATTCAGCTGGCCCGGTATCGGCCGTCTGGTATACGAATCTATTACCAGACGTGATATTCCGATGGTAACAGGTTCTATTATTCTGTGTTCTATTTTGATGTGCCTGATTAACCTGGTTGTCGATCTGGTATACGCATTCTTTGATCCGCGTATCAAGGCACAGTACAGTAAGAAGGGGTGAGGAAGATGGCTGCAAAGAAAAGAACTAAAAGACGCACCATGTTCCAGGAAACCTGGCATCGTCTGCTGAAAAATAAGGGCGCTGTAATCGGCATGGCCTTTCTGGCACTGCTGTGCGTCATCGCTCTGGTAAGTCCCTTGGTATTCAACTATGAAACCGACGTTATCGGTCAGAACCTGGCTATTAAGCTGCAGCCTCCCAGCGGGGAGCACTGGTTCGGCACCGACGCCGGAGGCCGGGAATACGGCCGTGACCTGTTTGCACGTGTTATGTACGGCGCACGCTATTCCATGGCTATCGGTATCGGTTCCGTAGGCTTCGGTCTGATTGTAGGTACTATTTTAGGCTCTATTGCCGGCTTCTACGGCGGCAAGGCCGATGATATCATCATGCGCGGTATTGATATTTTCTACTCCATTCCTAACATTCTGAAGGCAGTAGTAATCGTATCTCTGCTGGGCACCAGCACCATCAACCTGATTATTGCTCTGGCAATTTCCTGCGCAACCAACTATGCGCGTATCGTGCGTGCTTCCGTTATGACAGTGCGCGATTTGGAATATGTTGAATCCTCTTATGCGATGGGCCTGCCCACCTGGAAGATTATTCTCAGACATATCCTGCCGAACTGCCTGTCTCCGATTATCGTACAGACTACTCTGCTGATCGGTACTACTATTATTTCCGCTTCCTCCCTGAGCTTTTTGGGTATCGGCGTACCGGCGCCTGCTCCCGAATGGGGTGCGCTGCTTTCCGGCGGCAGAGGTCATATTCGTGATGCCAGCTACATTTGTGTTATTCCCGGTTTAGCTATTATGTTTACCGTATTAGCCTTGAACCTGTTGGGCGATGGCCTGCGCGATGCGCTGGATCCTAAGCTGAAGAAATAAGGGGGCTGCATTATGGATTTATTATTAGATATTAAGGACCTTGTGGTCCATTACGAAACAGAAGACAGCGATGTACATGCTGTCAACGGCATTGACATCGCTATCGGCAAAAAACGTACTCTGGGCCTGGTAGGCGAAACCGGTGCGGGCAAAACTACTACCGCACTGTCTATCATGAACCTTGTTCCGGATCCTCCGGGAGTTATCAAAAGCGGTACGATTAAGCTCGAAGGCAAAAACGTACTCGAAATGAGCGAGCGTGAGCTGGAGGAAATGCGCGGTAACGACGTGGCAATGATTTTCCAGGACCCGATGACTGCGCTGAACCCTGTTATGACCGTAGGCGAGCAGATTGCCGAAAGTCTGGAGCTGCACCAGAACCTTACTCCGGAGCAATCTCTGGAAAAGGCTAAGGATATGCTGAAGCTTGTTGGTATTGCCGAGGCAAGAGCCAACGACTATCCGCATCAGTTCTCCGGCGGTATGAAGCAGCGTGTAGTTATTGCTATAGCGCTGGCCTGCAGTCCCAAGCTGCTGATTGCCGACGAACCGACCACCGCACTGGATGTAACCATTCAGGCGCAGGTGCTGGAGCTGATGAAGGACCTCATCAACAACCGCGATATGTCCATGCTGATGATTACGCACAGCCTGGGTATCGTTGCCGAGGTTTGCGACGATATGGCAGTGATGTATGCCGGCCGTATTGTGGAGAAGGGCACTGTTGACGATGTATTCAACAACATGCGCCATCCCTACACCGAGGGCCTGTTCAACAGCTTGCCTAACCTTAAGGAGCAGGGCGAAATGCTGGAGCCTATCAAAGGCCTGATGCCCGACCCGGCGGATTTGCCGCCCGGATGCACCTTTGCTCCGCGTTGTCCCTATGCTACCGAAGCATGCTCTGCCTCTGTGCCTGAGCTGCATTCCGTAGATGGCAGCAAAACTCATTTTGTAGCCTGCCACGCTTATTCCAGACCCGGATTTGCTTTAAGGAGGAACCAAAAATGAGTAATGCTCCGCTGTTAGTTATTGACAATCTGTCCAAATATTTTAATACCGCTGCAGGTCAGCTGCACGCTGTCGATGGTGTAAGCTTTACTCTGGAGGAAGGCAAAACTCTGGGTATCGTAGGTGAATCCGGCTGCGGTAAATCCACCACCGGACGCTGCATTCTGAAGCTGATTGAGCCCACCAGCGGCAAAATCATCTTTCAGGGCAACGATATCACCAAGCTGAGCCGTAAGGAAATGCGCCCGCTGCGCCAGAAGATGCAGATGGTATTCCAGGATCCGTTTTCCTCTCTGGATCCGCGTGAAACCGTTATGCAGCTTATCAGCGAGCCTATTATCGAGCATAAGCTGATTAAAGGCAGGGAAGCGATTGAAGAACGAACTCTGGAGCTGATGCGTACCGTTGGTCTGGCAGAGCGCTATGCCAATGTATATCCGCATGAGCTGGACGGCGGCCGCCGTCAGCG
>ERZ779664.1212-NODE-1212-length-10822-cov-2.022940_pt1 | contig 10822 bp, 10 predicted proteins | sample MGYA00511478_ERZ779664 | MGnify/ENA primary metagenome ERZ779664 (study PRJEB29588, sample SAMEA2160437) | human gut metagenome | biome: human gut; feature: human-associated habitat; material: faeces | place: Denmark | collected 2008/2010 ...
GGTGATTATATAACGAATAAATCTCAAAATCTGATGCTTTATAGATGTTTTTGACACCGTCTCACGCGACAGCTTTTATAAGATACCACCATCATTTTACAATGTCAAGCATATTTTTTCTTTTTTCTATTTTTGTGTTTTTCCTATTATGTATTTTCTTATTCTCTTCTTATTTTCTTCTTATTTTCTTTTTATTTCTTTCTTTTATATTCCTCGTTATAATCAGATTTTAAGATACTATACCTGTTAGTTTCTCCGTTTCCTTTATACTCAGCTTATATTGTATCTATACTCTTTGCCTATACCAGCTCAAGTCTTTCAATTATAAAACCTTCATTCTCCATGTGATATACGGTTCCGCAATATGGGCAGTTTCTCTGTCGGACAGAATCAAAGCTTGCTCCACAATTCCTGCAATACACAGATGTAATGGAGAATCCAGGAGGTTCCATGTAAGCAACATTTCTCCGAAGTGTAACGTCTATACAGTCTCCGCACCTGTTGACGCGTCCATTCTTCTCACTGTAATTTATCCACCATGTTCTGAGTGTCATGCACAGATGACTTCCCTCCATATGTATATCCTGCACTGTCATAGCCTGCATATATGTCATTTCTATAATATCCCGAAAATATGGATTTAATGTTCCACCACAATATGATGCCAGATTCTCCGGGTGGTCTGACATAATCGCCATACGGATAAGAGATATGATCTGTCCCTCAAACTTCTCAAATGAAAAATACGGATCATATGGTGCAAATGCACTTTTGACCTTTCCTTTTGTTGTCACATAGGACCAGAACGGTATCCTCTTTCGTCCATCCCTGTTGAACTGTTTTGTCATAAATATAATAATAGAAATTATATATCCAAATATTCCGCCCATAATAAGTGCTACAAAAAATGACATAAACAAAGCCTGCGGTATTGGCGTTTCCCGGTCGAGAAAAGAAGGTATAAAACATGCAAGGAAGAAAACCAGCATTGTTATCCCTGTGGTCTTTCCCATCTTCTTCTGATTCTTTGTAGAAGCATTCTCTCGTATAAAAAATATATTTGTTACACGGGGAAACAGATCACTGATACGAAAAACCGTACGACAATAAGGGCAGCCTTCCGTGAGAGCTGCCACAGGGCTAACTGCACCGCAGTTTGGACAAGTTGTTAATTCAGGCTTTGCTGCCTTCCAGTTTGATCTTCTTTTTCCTTGAGCACTGTGCCCTGTTCTTTTCTTTGGTACTGCCATTTCTATAATGTCCTTTCTAATCTAAAATTTTATTACTATTTACTTTCGGGTTAATTATTTTTAGGATTTATTTTGATGTTTTTAAAAACATCCATTCTTTCATCGTGAACTTCCATATCTTCATCAGACACAAATAGTCCCTCATTACAATTTATACCACAAACCTTTTTATTTGGTAAAGCTAATATTACAGATTGATACAATAAGTCATAAATATCGATTTCTTTTGCACCGTTTAAATCTGTGATAAACTGGCCGGATTGGAGCTCCAGCTCCTGCGAATACTCATCATAAAGAGAGCGTTTTGCATATGTTTCATCAATATCTATATCAAAATCATAGTCGTACTTATTAAGACATCGGTCGCATTCAAGTTTTAATGAACCGGAAACTTCACCTTTGACTTCTATAAAATCTCCAAGTGATTTTATTTCAAGTTCTGCATCAACTGTGCAGTCTTCAAGTTCGCTAATTTTCCCCTCAAATTTGTATTGAATGGTTTTATCAGGCTCACGTTCTATATCTTCGATTAAAACAACCTTGTCATTATGCATACGGTTCTTCCTGTAAAACAATACCTGCTATCTGGGTTGAAACAAAACAAAGTTTCTTAATCGGCCCCATTGGCTCTTTTTCAACAAGAACAGGTGTCGGGCTTTTCATTAATTGTTTTAATTCTGCATAAACTGCCTGCGGATTTTCATAATACATTACAATTGGTGTTGCAGAACCTTTTAAAAACAATATTACTGCTTGTCTTGTTTTTTGAGGAGTATTAAATTGCTGAACCATCTTGCCTCCTTATAAGTTTTTATATAAATATATTTACCCCTGTATTATAATATAAAAAACAGAAGGGGTAAATATATATGATTGAAAACATGAGCAAGATAAACGAAGTATTGCAGCAAGGCGGCGTTATTGCGTATGTTACAGACACAGTCTGGGGGGTTGGCTGTCTTCCAGACAATGAAGAAGCAGTGAAGAAGATTTATGAGATTAAACACAGAGATGGGAAAAAACCTTTAATTCTGATGAGCGATGAAGTATATAATCTTTTTGATTACGTGCGTCAGCCTATTGAAAAGGAAGCACAAAAATTAATAAAAAAACATTTCCCGGGTGCTTTAACTCTTGTACTTGAAAAATCTGAAAAAACTCCTGCCTATATTACATCAGGTATGCAGACTGTCGGCATACGCATTCCTGACAATGAAACTTTTGCAGAAATTTGCAGAAATATTGACGGAAGAGTTCTGGCAACCACAAGCGCAAATCTTTCAGGAGAAGCTCCAGCTTTAACATATGATGAGGCTGTTAAATATATAGGCAGGAAAGTTGACCTTGTAATCCCGTCATACGGACATGAAGCTAAAGGCAAAGCTTCAACCGTTGCCGGATTTAAGGACGGGAAACCGGTAATTTTCAGACAGGGAGAAATTACACTAGACTAAGCATTGCGCTCAATTTTAGCTTCAGGAAGTTTTATCTGGTTTCCTGAGTAACTGCTCAGTGCTTTTCCAACATTACGTATAACCAGCCCTGCATCATTGACTCCGGAACTTTCTACTTTCCCTGAGTTCTGAACAGCTCCCGCACCATTTTCTTCGCAGTACTTAATATAATCATCATAAGCAATTGGAGCTTCCTCTGCTTGTTTTTTAGTTCCTACAAATAGAACTGTTTTTCCTTCTTCATCGGTACTTATGCCATTCTCCTTGCAGTACTCCTGATATTCTTCCATCGTAACAACGCCGTCACCGTCAGCATCCATCTTTTCGTCATAATTCGGATCGCCCTCTTTTGCGTAAACAGCAGGCTTGCTATTTGCACTGCCTGCACCGGCAGCAGTTCCTCCTGTCATATCTGAGATATTTTGTAACAACTGCAAATTTAACGATAAACCGTCAGCCATAATTAAGTCCTCTCATCTTAGGGTATATATTATAAATTATAACCTACTTTTGACAGTTTGCAATCATGAGGTTTAAAATAGATTTATGAGAAAGTATTCCAGAACATCTGAATATTATCTTATTACAACACCTTTAAAATACTTAAGTAAGGATGAATCAGCTTATATAAATGGAATCATTATTCATGAATAATAAAAAGGGCGCAACCTTTCAGGTTCCGCCTCGTTGTTATTTAATAAATACATTTTTGGCATTCTCCAGAGTCCTAAGTGACTTATGTTTATATTCTGCCAAAACTTTTTGCATTTTATAATTAAACTCCTTGGTGTCTTCCGGAGAAATAATTTTTTCATTTGTAAGAATAGGCTCTTCAAAAATTGCATAATCTTTTAGATTAATCTTTTTTGCCTGAAAAGATTGAGACAAAGGTAATATTCTCATCTCAAATCTCCCTCTACCTTAGCCAAAATCTCATCCAGCTTAGAAGCGTCTTTTACACCGCCCTGTGCAAAATTCGGTCTGCCGCCTCCGTTTGCACCGGTTGCTCTTGCAATTTCGCCAACAATCTTTCCGGCATTTATACCTTTTTTAACGAAACCGTCAGTTACTTTTACTATAACCATTCTTTCATTTGCAAGAACTATTATGCTCTCGCCCAATTTATTAGAAAGCATCTCTATACCGGCTTTAACAGCATCAGCATCAAGATTTTCGATTTTTGTGATAAATAATTTACCGCCTTCAATATCCTGGGCTTTAGAAACAAACGTTGCAAATTTACTTTTAGCCATTTCTGCTTTTGTTTCCTCAAGTTCTTTTTGAAGTTCTTTATTTTCTTCAAGTAATTTTTCAATTCTTGCTTCAACTTCATCAAAGTGAACTTTAAATCTTGAAGCAAGTTTATCTATTTCTGCAGATTTTGCATTCAGATAATCAATTGCAGCGTCAGCAACAACAGCTTCAATTCTTCTGGTTCCAGCAGCAATCGCACCTTCTGATACAATTTTTACAAGCCTTAAATCAGCTGTATTTGAAGCATGAGTACCTGCGCAGAATTCTTTTGAGATAACTTCTTTTTCTTCTCCGCTTTCATGGTCACAGCTGCAATCGCTGCCGCAGTTACATTTAGCTTTACCACCAATGCTCACTACACGGACAACATCTTCGTATTTTTCACCGAATAATGCTGTAGCACCGGTAAGTTTTGCCTCTTCAATCCCCATTACATCAGTATTAACAGGAAGTTTTTCACCAATCCATTTGTTCATAATATCTTCTGTCTTTTTAACTTCCTGAGGAGTCATTGCACGTGAGAAGGTAAAGTCAAATCTCATTCTATTTTCTTCAACCTGCGAACCAGCTTGTTTAACCTCATCGCCAAGCACTTTAATCAAAGCAGCCTGCAATAAGTGAGCAGATGTATGGTGAACTCTAATTTGCGCCCTTCTTGCAGTATCAATCTGAGCAAATGCGTAATCGCCAACTTTAACTTCGCCGTTAACAACCTGACATCTGTGTACAAAAAGATGGTTAACTTTAAATGTTGTTAAAACTTCTGCTTTCAGGTTTTCATTAACTATATACCCGCTGTCGCCGACCTGACCGCCGCATTCGGCATAGAATGGAGTTCTGTCAAGAACAATATCTGTATATCCTTCGCCTTCAATTGCTGCAAGGATTTTAGCCTGTGCACAGTCTACAAGATATCCTACAAACTCGGTTGAGCCAACTTCGTTTTCTACTTTTGCATACTTCATATCGCCTGTAACGGAAATCTTCTCAGCAGCAGCTTTTGCACGGTCTTTTTGTTCCTGCATTGCTTTTTTAAAGCCATTTTCATCAATGCCTAAACCATTTTCTTCCGCGATTTCTTTAGTAAGTTCAAACGGGAAGCCGTATGTATCATAGAGTTTAAAAGCGCTTTCCCCATCGATATCTTTCTTTTCGGATATAAATTCTTCAAGCATTTTGTACCCTCTATCAAGAGTTTTAGCGAATCTTTCTTCCTCTTTCTTGATTACATCAATAATTTTTGCTTTATTCTTAACTAAATCTGGATAAGCTGCGCCGTAATTATCCACAACTACATCTACGAGTTTGTACAGGAACGGAAGCTCCATTCCTAAAATCTTACCGTGGCGCAGAGCACGTCTAAGAATCATTCTCAACACATAGCTTCTGCCTTCATTGCCAGGGATTACGCCGTCTGAAATAAGAAAAGATACACATCTTGCGTGGTCTGTTATAATCCTAAGAGAAATATCTGTTTTTTCAGATTTCTTGTAAGGAACTCCGCTCATCTCAGAAACTTTATCTAAAATCGGCTTGAGCAAATCTGTTTCGAATGTTGAGGCAACTCCCTGACAAACCATTGTTATACGTTCTAATCCCATGCCGGTATCAACGTTTTTATGTTCAAGAGGAGATTGGTTGCCTTCTTCATCCTGATAAAGTTCTGTAAATACAAGGTTCCAAATTTCAACCCATCTGTCGCATTCACAGGTATCAATACCGCAGTTATCGGAACATTTATACTGTTCGCCTAAGTCATAATGTATTTCAGAACAAGGTCCGCAAGAACCGGAAGCTCCCGGAGGCCCCCAGAAGTTATCCTTTTTGCCTTTTCTTTTTATTCGTTCATCAGGAACACCGATACTTCTCCAAATATCATACGCTTCGTCATCAGTTTCAAAAATAGTTATCCAGAGTCTGTCTTTATCAAGTTTAAGTACTTCTGTTACAAATTCCCACGCCCATGGAATAACTTCTTTTTTATAGTAGTCGCCGAAAGAGAAGTTTCCAAGCATTTCAAAAAAGGTGTGATGTCTAGGAGTTCTTCCAACATTTTCAATATCAGAATCTTTTCCTCCTGCTCTTGCGCATTTCTGGCAGGAAGTCGCTCTTGCCGGATTATAAGGTGATTTTGTAATCCCTAAAAATATTGGCAGAAATTGAAGCATTCCTGCTGTAGTTAAAAGCACTGTAGGATTGTCAGGCACAAGGCTTGAGCTTTCTACAATTGTATGCTGATGCTTGTTTTTAAAATAATCTAAGTATAACTGTCTAATTTCATTTCCTTTTAGCATAATTAATTCCTCTAATTTCTATAAATTAATTATACATCAAAGGAATTTTTATATTTTCTTTTTAGCCTTCTTTTCCGTTATCTTTGCGTTCATCATCGGAAGCAAAATTCCCAGAGTCACGGCAGAATATGTAATACCCGCAGCGTGAGCGAGGTTAAGTTTCCACATATTTTTCTTAGCGAAATTGCTTCCTTTTGCAGCAATTTCATTATGTGTTTTAAGGTTCATATCTCTGAGCCAATGTTTCAAGCCTTTACCTTCTTTTGTGTAATTGAACAAATCTTTACCGTTTTTATCCAGAAGATTTGCAACACCCTTAGCAGCAAACCCTCCAAAAACTAACCAGTTTAAGAAACCTAAATAATCTCTTGTCATTGACTCTCTAAGTTCAGTTCCGTTGTCTGCAGCCATAAACCTTCCTATAATCGTTGCTGCGTAAACTGTTTTTATAGCATTTCCGCTTGTAACAGGCCCTGTAAATTCTAACTTTTTAGCAAATTGTTTGAAATTCTTTACACCCATTACGCTAAATACCATACCTGCCATAAGAACGCTTGCTCCTAGTTTTTTAAATGGCAGCAGGCAATCCTTACGCTTCTCGCCTCTATCAGAAGAAGTATAATCTACATCACCTACAAACCCTTTCTTACCGGTCCTTTTCTCTGTGATTTTTCTGTTAAGCCACTGGTTAGTAAGCCCTAGAGCGCAAGAAGCAGCAATCGCACCAAAAGTTTTTACTTTATTTACCTTATTAATCTTGTTAATTGCGCGTTCAATTTTTTTTCCGTTATTTTTATTAAAAATATCCTTGCCCATATCGTGAGTATCTCGCAATATGTTTTCAAGTTTTGCAGAAAGTTTATGTCCGTCTATGTTTAATTCAGTTTCTCTTTCTGAGCCAAGCGCATTTGCCAGCCGGCGTTCCATAATTAAAAGAACATTTTTCTTATCATCTTTTGTTATATTTTTATCGTTGACAAGCTCACAGAATGTTTGTACAAAACCTTTTTTCGTTTTCAGATTGTCCTGAATTCCCGCATATTTCGGGTTATTCCACTTAATCTTATCCCACTTAGCTTCATCAATCCATTCAATATTTTCCCATTTTATATTCTTAAATTCATTTACCCCTTTGCCGTCACGTCCTGAAATGTTCTCAAGAACTTCGACAATATAATCTTTTGTATTTTTACTTTTATCCCACGCGCACCTTAAAGTTTCAAGAGAATCTTTTGAGTACCAGCTTTCAGGATTAATTTTTACGTCGGGTTCAATTTTTCTCGCAGCTATTTTAGAAATACCCATTGCAAATAAACCTGCAGAAAGACAGTTAATGAAAGTTCCGCTTATTTCTCTGATAAAAGTTTCCGCACCTGCATACTCATTTCTTGCTTTTGTATCATAATATGCCCTTGGAATTACCATCGCACCGACATCAAGCCCTACAGCATTGACCATCTCATTCATATCGCAAGTCCTGAGGGCGCTTGTTACTACCCCGTCCAGAGGGCCTCTAAATACTGCGCTATTTATATTATTTACTTTCATTAATTGTCCTTTCCAAATACAAAAAAAGCCCCGTTTATAAAAACGGGACTTTTCAAAAAACGTCAATTCTGTTACATAAACTTACATACCAAAATCACTCAAGTCCCGATTGAAACTTGGAGCATGAGGAGGATGAATTGTTTGTTAATTCAAAATGTAAGTTTTTCATAATACTGAAAGTATACAACCAAACTAAAAGTTCTGTCAATAGCCGGCTTGATTTCAACTGTACAATATGCTAACTTGAATTATATGAAGGACTCTTTCGGAACAGAAACTCACGCCAGAGAACTTGATATAATATACGGGATACAGCCGGCAAAGTTTAGCGAAGAATATTCTGCAAGCTGCAAATCTTTTAATCATTTCAATATTGAATGGCGTTTTATAAGAAAACAAGTATCGTCATTATTCAGGAAAACTCAAAAGAACAATGATTTTAAAACCATATTATATTTAACACTTGATATTCCTCCGCTGGATTTTATTTCTGCTTTCAGACAACAATATCCTGACAAAGATATAAAAGTATTAATACCTGTTGACAATACTGACGACGCTGAAAAACTAGTTTTTGATTTTGAATACTACCTGCAAAACCGTACGAATAATGCTTCTTTGTATAAAATGAAGCCGAATAGTTTAAACATAGATGTTTACGGACTCTATTCAGAAGCGTTTTCAGGATTTGACCGTTCCAGACTTCAATATCTTGCACCTTTTGTTAAAGCAGCAAGAATTGCAGCGCAAAAACTTAAGCCGAAAATTATTCATTCGAACAATATACCTTTTTTTCTGGGAGTAGAACTCGGCAATAAATCACATTATCCTATCAAGGTTTTACAGATTATTAATGATTTTTCAAAATTCGAAGCAGAAAAAGAAGAGGCTTTCTGGGCTGCAGTTAATCTTGCAGACTCCAAAGGTATGAAAAAGCTGTGCAGTGATAAAATTATAAAAAAATGTATTGCCTCACTATTTAACCTGCATAACACTAAACGGTTCTGCCAGATGAGAGAATGTTTAGATTTTATTTATCAAAACTATTACAAGCTTAGAAAATATCCGGAAAAGTGTGACGATATAGATGAAAATATTCTTTTTAACAGATTAAATGCCAGAGTTTTAAAATTATTTCCTAAAATGGCATACGAAAATGATTTATATTACAACACTCTTTTTTATACGCTTAAAAGAGCTGATTTCTGGGCTGTTCCGTCAAAAACATATTATAATAATATTTTGACTAAACCGGAACTTTCCGGCAAAATGTTTGACAGAATATGCAAAACAAAAAACAAGAGTTCGTATGTTTCTTTTGGATGTGAAATACCGGCATCTGCAATATACAGACCTTTTACACAAGATGACTTTAGAGAGTCGCGTTTTAGAAATAAAAAATATCTTACAAGAGAATTTTCTAAAGACAGGATAAGAACACGTTTTATTGACCCTAAATTCTTTAAGTCTGATGAATACACACTTAGAGGATATCTGGATACATTCTTTGATGCCCCGCTAATTTTCTGCAAATTATCGACAAATATTTTTGCTGATGGAACAGATATAGCCCTGACTTCTATTATAAAATTATTAGAAGAATTTAAAAATGTACAGGTGATTATAAATATCCCGAACGGACTTGAAAATAATCAAATTACGAACTGGGTAGAATATCTTGAACAAAAAATCGGCTGTGCCGGCAAATGGCTCTTCATAGACGGCGAGATAAATCTGGCTCAATTCTATGCATCTTCGGATTTATCCTTTTTCTGTGCAAGAAACAACATAACATCTAACGAACACTTTACTGCAATGAAATACGGATGCGTTCCTGTAGCATTAAGAAACGGTATCTATAATGACACAATATCAGATATTTTTGACGATATGACCTTAGGATGCGGCCTTAAAACAAAAACTTCCATCAATACGGAAGAAGATATTTCTGAAAGTTTCAATGCTGTTGTCACAAAAGCACTTAATCTCTATACAAACAATCCTGCTAGCTGGAAACTGCTTATTAAAAATGCCATGAATTATAATGCAGGCTGGACCTTTGACAAAATTGAAAAATTCAACCGAATATACTCTGCGTTATGATTTTCTTGATGTAACCCATTCTGGAAGAAATTTTTGTATAAATTTATACAACGGCTCTCTTCTAAGATTTAATTTTTCTGCAATTGAAGAAATATTATCCCCTTTTGCAAGGCAATTGGCAACAAAATTTTTTCGATATTCAAGTTCTATTTTTTTAGGAGTAACTCCGCTTATTTCTTTAATTTTTTCTGCAAGCAATTTAGCACTTATTTTAAACTCTTTTACTATTTGTGGAGCTGTTTTTCCATTTTTAAGCATTTCGAGAATTTCTTGCCAGTCAATATTACTTTGCGGACGTCCAAGTTTCCTCTTCAAACCTAAATCACCACGCCTGCGTGCAATCGTTGATGCTTCTACGTATAGAATATCTGCGATTTGCTCATCTGTATAGTTTTGCTTATATAGCTCTTCAAGGTGTTGGTCAAATAACACTTTGTTTGAAGGATAAGAGTTCTTTTTAAGCCACTTCCTTGAATATTCTTCGCTGATTCCCGTAAGTTTACGGACTTTTGCACATGGTACCCCTTGCTCTAACAGCGGCAGCGCTTCATTATAAAAAAGCTCACGGTGCTTTTCAGAAGGAAGCTGCAAACCATATTCCCGTATTTTACGCATAATAGTACCTGTAGTGACGCCAAATTTGCGTGCAATCTGTGCAGAAGATTTATCTTTCGCAAGAAGCATTTCCAGCTCTGCACGCGGAATATTTTTTGTACCGAATAAAGGGTTATAATTTTGTTGATTTGATATTATTAACATATTATTGATAAACCCCGTAAAAAATAAATTTGCTGGAAAATAAGAAAATGTCGGAAAGTTTTTCAACTTTCCAACATTTTCTTAAGATTTTTACGTTGCAATCGTCAAGTTCCGCCCAGTGTTCTCCGGCTCACCGCCGCTGAATTCAGGCTTCACTCCG
>ERZ779664.1213-NODE-1213-length-10820-cov-2.060102_pt1 | contig 10820 bp, 5 predicted proteins | sample MGYA00511478_ERZ779664 | MGnify/ENA primary metagenome ERZ779664 (study PRJEB29588, sample SAMEA2160437) | human gut metagenome | biome: human gut; feature: human-associated habitat; material: faeces | place: Denmark | collected 2008/2010 ...
CCTGATGACCGAATCGGCAGGGCAGATTATAGCAGTTCTCGGAGATACGCCGTATTATACGTCGCTTGAACAGGCGATGAAAATTCGCAAATACATAAAGCAGCGCAACGTTGCACAGCTTCCCAAGTCGGTGCAGGACATTATTCGCGCAGAGCAAGATGAAGCAACGGCTTATGAATCGGAAGCCGCAGAAGAACTTAAAAAGTCAATAGAAACCGCAGAGTTTTATGTCGCGGGCGAACATCTTTCGATAAAGGGCGGAGATGCCAAGTCAAGAATCGAACAGGCTCTCGAATACCTTGTAGCGCACGTTTACAGCGAATTGTCTTTGATAGAACAGAACTATGAAAGTGACGCGGAAATAATGTCTATTGCGCAGGGTTTAGTTCCGCATACCACGGGATTAGTGCCGAATCAGAACGCCGCCGCAAAGGTCGAAGAATATCTCGAAGTGCAATCTCGCAGACACTTACCGACTTCTATGGCAGACGTTCAGGCAAGGTATCAGGCGATTCCTTACGGTTGGCGCGAGATAGATATAGCCGGAGTTGTTGCGATACTGATTCACGATCAAAAAGTAACGCTCAAATATGCGGGAATGACCGTTCAACCCGATGATCGTCGTCTTGCGGATATGCTTCGCAAAAAATCGGAAGTCGGAAAGGTTCAGATTTCAAAGCGTATCGTCGTTTCGGAAACAAAGATGAAACGCGCCAAAGAATTCTTGCGCGAGTATTTTGACGTGATGGATGTTCCTGACGATGAGGACGGGCTTGTAAGGTTTATCAAAGAGAAATTTGAAGCGCAAATGGAACATTATCAGGAACTTTACAGCCGCTATGACAGCGAGCATAACTATCCCGATAAAAAACTCGTGGCGGACAGCGTTACTTTAATGCAGGATATTCTGTCGCAAGCGAAAGACAACAGCGCGCTTATAGATAAACTCTTGGATAGAGATAACGATTTGCTTGACAATAAAGACGATATGCAGAATGTAGAATCGTTCTTCAAAAATCAAGTAACGGTATTCGACGCCGCAACGAAGTTTGAGGCGGATCTTCGCAACGACGTAGATTATATTTCCGCAAACGAAGAAGCAAACAAGGCGTTGAACCGTATCAGAGCAATCGTCAAAGTAAATCAGTCGGCAGAAAGCATTTACAGAAGTATTCCCGAACTCAACGGGTTGATTTCTACCGTGAAGAATGTCCACGACGAAATGCTTGAAGACAAACGCGCGGAACTGATGGAAATCGTGCGGCTGTGTATGGCGGAAGTTCACCAACTTTCAAGCCATAACGTCACGGTAAAGAATATAAGCGAAACCGCAGATGCTTTCTTTACGCAGAGAAAGAACGAGATAGAAAATTGTAAGAGCCTTGCACTTCTCGACGGTATGGTTCAGCGTATTCTGAAATATAAGGACGAAACCGTTTCAAGAATGGAGGCACTTTCTCGTCCGACTCCCGCCGAGCCGAAGCCGACCGAACCCGAAACAAAGAAAAAGGTGTACAAGCCTGTTATGCGGCAAATTCTTTTCCCGGCAAAGAAACTTGAAACCAAGGCGGATATAGACGAATACGTCGCAAAAATAAAACAAAACCTTGAAAAACTTATCGAGGGTTGCGACGGCGTCGATATTAAGTAAGGAGAAACACAATGGATAAGAACGCGATTAAAAAATATGCGGTATGGGCAAGACGAGAACTGATTTCTCGCGTGTCGCAAAAGGCGTTGCAATACGGAATTGCCGAAAATGAATACGCTGACAGAAATGCCGACAGCGTGAACGGCAAACTTCTTACGGCAGAAGAAAAACATCAGCGCGCCGCTCTTATCGAGCAGATAAACAAAAACGGATACGAGCAGGTAATGGAAGAGGTTGCCTATACTTGGTTTAACCGTTTTTGCGCTTTGCGCTTTATGGAAGTAAACGGATATTTGCCTACGCATATCCGCGTTTTTACCGACGACGATAATCATTTCAAACCGCAAATTCTTGATGAAGCGATCAATCTTATTTTGCCCGGATTGAAACTTGATAAAGTCTACGAACTTAAAAACGAGAACAGGGAAGAAGAACTTTTCAAGTATCTTATCATCGTTCAATGCAATGCGCTTAACAGCGTCTTGCCGGGTATGTTTCAAAAGATTTCGGACTATACCGAACTCTTGTTCCCGGATAATCTGTTACGGCAGGGAAGCGTTATCGAACAGTTGGTATCGCAAATACCCGCTGACAATTTCGACGTGCAAACCGAGAGCGGGCAAATCGAAATAATCGGATGGCTTTATCAATACTACATTTCCGAAAAACACGAGGAAGTTGTAGATCCGTTACATAGTAGAGTTATTAAAAAGGAAGATGTTCCCGCCGCAACGCAACTTTTTACAACCGATTGGGTTGTTCGCTACCTGATAGATAACTCTGTCGGTCGTTATTGGATTGAGAGAAATCCCGAAAGCAAACTGAAAGACGTACTACAATACTTTGTTGCGCCGAAGTCAGGTGAAATTAAGTGCATAAATGAAAAAATCGAACCGAAAGATTTGACGGTGTTAGATCCTTGTATTGGATCGGGACACTTCCTGATTTACGCCTTTGACGTTCTCGTTAAAATCTACACGGAATACGGTTATTCTGCACGCGACGCGGCTCAAATTATCGTAGAAAACAACTTATTCGGACTTGATATTGACGATAGAGCGACACAGCTTGCTTATTTCTCCGTAATGATGAAAGCGCGTCAGTATGATCGCCGTTTCTTTGAACGTGGTGTTCAGCCGAAGATTTATTCTATTGAGGAAAGCAATAATTTCAGTAAGGACGTTTTTGACTATATCGTAGGTGGTAATTCGGCGTTAAAGAGCGATTTACAGCAACTTATTGACGCGTTCTATGACGCAAAAGAATATGGTTCGATTCTTCAAATGCCGAGAGTTGATTTCGCGGTGTTGAAACGTCGCTTTGACGAAATTATAGATGACGTAAGCCTTTTCAAGGATGAAGCGTTGAATAAGTTTCTACCTATGGTGCAAGTGGCTGAGATTATGGCAAACAAGTATGCCGTTGTCGCAACAAATCCACCATATTTGAATAAGTATGACGGTAAATTAAAAGGCTTTGTAGATAACAAATTTAAGGCTTATGGCGGTGATTTGTTCAGCGTGTTTATTTATCGTAACCTGCTTTTCTGTAAAAAGAACGGCTTTTCTGCGTATATGACACCGAATGTTTGGATGTTTATCAAAACGTATGAAAAACTTCGTGAGTTTATCTTATCTAATAAACAAATAACAACACTTGTCCAAATGGCAAAGGGAGCGTTTTTCAAAGAGGCAACAGTTGATGTTTGTGCTTTTGTGTTGTGTAGTGAAAAACGCGAGGAAAATGGACTTTATATTCGCTTAGAAAATTTTAAGGGAGATATGGAAGTCCAAAAAAATAAAGTATTAGAGTCTTTACAAAATAATAAATGCAACTATTTCTTTGAATCCGCTGAAAGAAATTTTTCGAGAATTCCGGGTAGTCCAATAGCTTATTGGGTAAGTCCTAATTTTTTTGATATATACAATTATCCGCTATTGGAAAGTATTGCAAATATAAAAATTGGAATGGGAACGGGTAAAAATGAAATATTTGTAAGAAATTGGTGGGAAGTTATTTTTTCCTTAATGGATATTAGCCTGACAGATATTTCAGAATTGGATAAAAGCAAGGGGAAGTGGTTTCCGTATAATAAAGGAGGGGACTATAGACTTTGGTATGGTAATATTCAAGAAGTTTTGTGGTTTGATAAGGCAGGCAGAGATAAAATGAACACTATGTCAGGTCACCGCGAAAATGGAGGATATGATTACTATTTCAAAAAGGGTATCACTTGGACATTTATTAGTTCGTATAAATTTGGAGTTAGAAGCCGCCCCTCAGGTTCATTGTTTGATGTGGCGGGATCTACACTGTTCGTGGAAGAAGGAAGTTATAACTACATTTTAGCATTCCTTTCATCTGCTGTTTGCAATTATATTTTGCAAATATTAAATCCGACACTGAATTATCAAGCAGGAAATATTAAAAGTTTGCCAATAATTACAAAGAATAAAGATTCAGTTGATGCCTTATCCGCAACTAATATAAAGTTGGCAAAAGCTGATTGGGATTCGTTTGAAACATCGTGGGATTTCAAAAAACACCCGCTGATATAAAGGGGCTATTATGGCAAAAGAATGGGAACTTGCGAAGTTAATAATAGACGCAAAAAAGAACGTTGACAGTATGTGGTATATAGCCGAAAACGTTCCGATTATTGCTAATATCAATTTACGAGATAGGGAATATTCTATCCTGCAAAATTTCTATGTTAATTGTTGTGCGGTTCTCGACAAATCTTTTCCGAAACAAAAAAAGAAGCTATGTGCCGAAGATGAAGTAATAGATCGGATTTATTATGAGCGAGATAAAAAATATGCTCATAAGGACGACGGTTACGAGCCTGTTCCATTTCAAAGTTTGTCGGAATTGACTGAACGATTAAAAAGTCAGCTGCTTTACGTTCGGGATAAATGCGCGACTTATTTACCAAAAGAACTTACTCTTGACTTTGTGCCGCACGACAGAGAATTGTTTCGTTTGATAAACGGGCTAACCGCAGATAAAGAGGAAGAAATAAAACGCAAAAAATACATAGGGTACGGTCAGAGTATTCCGGAGGGGAATGACACTTTAACATTTAAGCCATTATATGATACCGATGATTTGAAACGCTTGCCGGAAGAAGAACGGAAAAAGTATTGCGTTATAATAGAGAACGGCTTAAATTCCTATGAGGGACTACAAAATAGGCAAGATTCCTGTATTAAAGCAAATCTATTATACGGACAAAGAATGTGGGTAACGCCGAATGCAGACGCATTAAAAATGGTGCAAGAGTTAAAACGATATGGCTTTATGGATCAATATGAAATCTTGCAAGTAGACAAATTAAACGATGAAAAAGGAATAGCTCTTTTTAATACAATAATCAATACGGGAGTAAAGTAAATGGGCAGATTGATTGCAGATAAATATAAAGAATGGGAAGCGGAGTGCAAAGAGAGATTTAATACGCTCAAAGCGAACGAAGAAGAACTCAACCGTATCTTTATTGATATTTACGGGTTGCAGGACGAGCTTACCCCAGAAGTCGAAGATAAAGACGTTACGGTAAGAAAGGCAGACTTAACGAGAGAAATTAAGTCGCTGATTTCTTATGCCGTCGGTTGTATGTTCGGTAGGTACAGCCTTGACGTAGAAGGGCTTGTTTATGCGGGCGGAGAATGGGATAGCAGTAAGTATTCCACATATATTCCCGATGCCGACAACATTATCCCTATATGCGATGACGAATACTTTGCGGACGATATTGTAGGCAAGTTCGTTAAGTTTGTCGAAGTGGTTTACGGTGCAGATACGCTCGAAGAGAATTTGAGATTTATTGCAGGCGCGCTCGGCGGGAAAGGACTTCCGCGCGACGTTATCCGAGAGTATTTCTTAAACGGTTTTTATGCGGATCATCTCAAAGTATATCAGAAACGTCCTATCTATTGGTTATTCGATAGCGGCAAAAAGAATGGGTTTAAGGCACTTATCTATATGCACCGTTATCAGCCGGACACGCTTGCAAGAATGAGAACGGACTATGTTCACGAACAACAAGCGCGTTATCGCACGGCAATAGACGACTGCAATCAAAGACTTCTGAATGCGAGCGGATCGGACAGGGTAACGCTTTCTAAAAAGTTGCAGACTCTTACGGCGCAAGCGGAAGAAATAGGCAAGTTTGAAGAAAAAGAACATCACCTTGCCGATATGATGATTTCTATTGACCTTGACGACGGTGTAAAGCATAACTACGAGATATTTAAGGACGTATTAGCACCGATAAAGTAACTTAGGAGGACGTATGGATACAGAGAAAGTTTTGGCTGACTTGAATCGAAGATTCGCCGCGCCATTGCCTGAATTTTATAAACGCAGAATCATCTTTTGGAAAGACGAGGACAGAGAGTTTGAAGATAAACTCGACGAAATCACTCTGACCAATGCAAAGTTGATTGTTCTTACAGGCAAAAATAACTTTGAAATAAAGAAGCTGTTGACCGTTGATGATACCGTCAGCAATTTTCTCGTATATAATCCGTTTTCCTATACGGATAATCTTGAAAACGATTGGCTTTTGAACATAGAACTTTACAGCGAAGAGTTTTATGCCGATCTTAATTCTATTTGGATGGACGAAATGGGGCTTCCCGTTTCACCGATTATCAGAAGTTCGGTGCGCGGCTATCATAAGTTCTTTAATAGCAAAGAACGCCGTGCGAAAGTTGCGAGTATCGGCAAAAATATTACGACTGCGCCACAGTTGCATTTGGCTGTTTTATCGGTTATTTGCGGCGCAAAAGATACCACGCCGAATGCGATTGTTCGAGCGGTGCTTTCCGCAGGACTTGATAATGAAAGCAACGAAATTTACCGTAGTATAACGAGCTTTAATGCGGCAAAAGCGTTTTGGCTTTTAGTCGGGCAAGCAACAGGGTATACGAGCGACGAGCCGAAGCTATCCGATCTTGCTTCGCACATAATGCTTACCGCATTATCGAGGACGATACGAGAAGAAAAGTTTGCGGCACTCGGCGCGTTTGTATCTGTACCACATCAGGCATACTGCTACGATTTCGTGTCGGAGTGGATACATAGCGTTTATAACGACGGCTTGAAGCAGGTGGCGGAACAGATAGAAGAAAAACATCAACTCTATCGTCGATTAAGTCAACTTTCTATCGAAGAATTGTTCGGTACGGAGATATTCCCGTGCATAGACGAGTGTATTCTCTTCAAATTGATGACCGAAATAAAGGACGATTTCATTCGCACGGACATAATAAGAAGAGTTGTAGAAACACGCAGAACAACCGTTTGGTATCATTTTGTAGAAAACTATTATGAAGCAATCTATCAGGTTGCCGAAATGCAGGATTTCTATATCAAGCACTCAACGGGTTTTCACGCTGTTTCGGCAAAAGAAATATGGAATCTCTATACGTCAGAGTATTATAAAATGGATTCGTATTATCGGCAATTCAACCTGTTCTTTACGAATTGCTTAAAGGAATCCAACCCCGTCCTTGACGATATGATAAAGTCTGTCGCGGACAAAATCGAAGGCTTGTATTCCGTTTGGTTCTTGGGTGAACTCGGCAATAATTGGTCGGATATGTGCGCCGAGGAACTGCGTGATTACGGGCAGATTCAAGGCGTAATGCGGCAGGAAGATTTCTACACTAATAAAATCAGTCGCGCGGATAGCCGAATTTTTGTAATCATATCCGACGCAATGCGTTATGCGGTAGGTGTAAGCCTTGCGGAGCAATTAAAGATAGAAACGCAAAGTAAAGTTGACGTTTCGTCTTGTCAGGCGGTATTTCCGAGCATTACAAAATTCGGAATGGCAGCATTGCTTCCGCATAAAAAACTATCGGTAGTGGAGAAGAACGGTAGTGTTTCGGTACTTGCCGACGGCGAACCGACCGATAGTATTTATCGGGATAAGATATTAAAAGAAGCAAACAGAAACAGCGTTGCGGTAAAATACAGGGATATTATCGAGATGAAGCGTGCCGACAGGCAAGAGCTTATTAAGGGTATGGACGTGGTTTATATCTATCACGATAAGATAGACGAAACGGCGCATACTTCCGAAAAACTTGTATTTACGGCGTGCGACGAAGCCATTTCCGAGATAAAGAATATGGTGAGGATAATATGCAATGAGTTCCGCGGCACACGAGTTCTGATTACGGCGGATCACGGCTTCTTGTATACGGCAAAACCGCTTCTTGAAAGCGATAAGATTGACCGTTCGGACTTCGGCGGTAAAGAAGTAGAATATGCTCGTCGCTATGCCATTATGGAAAAGGGTGCAACGCCTGAATACCTGATGCCCGTGAAGTTTTTGGACGGAACGCAATACGACGGCTTTGCACCGAGAGAAAATATCCGCATAAAGATGAACGGCGGCGGTTTGAACTTTGTCCACGGCGGAATCAGTTTGCAAGAGTTGGTCGTTCCTATCATCGACTATCGGTTTGTCAGAAGCACAAACGCGGAGTATCAGAAGAACCGTGATAAATTCGATACGAAACCCGTAGAAATAGGGTTGCTTTCGGCAAGCAGGAAGATTTGCAATATGATATTCTCACTCAATTTCTATCAGAAAGAAGTGGTGGGCGGTATCAAAGTTCCCGAAACGTATGTACTGTTCTTTACCGATGAAAACGGAACGCAGGTAAGCGACGTAGCAAAGATTATTGCAAATAAAACAAGCGAAAACGAGCAGGACAGAATGTTCAGATGTACGTTCAATCTGAAACCTATCAACTATAATAATCGAGCGAAGTATTATCTTGTGATGAAAGACGAAGCAGGATTACAAACGCCACAGAAAGAAGAATTTCAAATCGACATAGCCTTTTCTGTCGGTGAATTCAGTTTTTTCGGTGACGAGAACTGACGGAGGGTATGGTGATGGAAGAAGCAATGAAAAGCAATCGGGAAGAAATAAAGGAAAAACTTCGGGAAACCTTTGACGGGAAGATTGTCCGCAAAGACCTTACGAAACAAATAAAAGAAGGCGCAAACGTTCCCGTTTATGTGTTGGAGTTTTTGCTCGGACAATATTGCAGTTCTGACGATCCTGCAATTATCGAAGAGGGCGTTCAAAAGGTTAAACGTATTTTGGCGGATAATTTCGTTCGCCCGGACGAAGCGCAAAAAATTCTGTCAGTTCTGCGTAAAAACGGAAGCCACACGGTAATAGATATGATTACGGTCGAACTCAATATCAGAGATGACCGTTTCTATGCGACATTTTCTAATTTAGGACTGCGCGGTATTCCTATTGCGGACGAATACCCTGAAAAGCACGACAGATTGCTTTGCGGAGGTATTTGGTGTATCGTTCAACTCGAATACGAATACATAGAAGAAGAGAAGAACGATTGTCCTATACACATCAGAAAACTTACGCCGATTCAGATGCCGCACGTTGACTTGGACGAGTTGAAGCGCGGCAGAAAGAATTTCACAAAAGCCGAGTGGATAGACGTTTTGTTGCGTTCTATCGGAATGGAGCCGGATACTCTTTCTTACAGGGAAAAGTGGCTCTTGATTACAAGAATGTTGCCCCTTGTCGAAAACAATTTCAATTTATGCGAACTCGGACCGAGAAGCACGGGTAAGTCGCATTTATACAAGGAAATATCGCCTAACAGTATTCTTGTTTCAGGCGGGCAGACAACGGTTGCGAACTTGTTTTACAATATGAGCAGGAAGTCCGTCGGGCTTGTCGGATTGTGGGACTGCGTTGCGTTCGATGAAGTTGCGGGTATCAGATTCAAGGATAAAGACGGCATACAAATAATGAAAGACTATATGGCATCGGGATCGTTTGCCCGTGGCAAAGAAGAAAAAGCGGCTTCGGCGTCTATGGTGTTTGTCGGCAATATCAATCAGAGCGTTGACGTGTTGTTGAAAACGTCAAGCCTGTTTGATCCTTTTCCGCCCGAAATGGGAACGGATACCGCGTTTTTAGACCGTATGCATTGTTATCTTCCCGGTTGGGAAGTTCCGAAATTCCGTCCCGAACACTTTACGAACGATTACGGTTTTATAACCGATTACCTTGCCGAGTTTATCAGAGAATTGAGAAAAGAACAATATGGCGACGCGTTGGACAGATATTTCCGTCTTGGAAAGAATCTGAATCAGCGCGATACCATTGCCGTTCGCAAGATGATAGACGGGTATTTGAAGCTGTTGTATCCCGACGGAGAGTTTTCAAAGGACGATTTGGAAGAAATCGTTAAGATTTCCCTTGAAATGCGTCGCAGAGTAAAAGAACAACTCAAAAAACTCGGCGGAATGGAATTCTACGACGTTAATTTCTCTTATATAGACAATGAAACCTTTGAAGAAAAGTACGTCGCTGTTCCCGAACAGGGCGGAGGAAAACTGATTCCCGACGGAATATGCAATCCGGGACAAGTATATACCGTTTCGCGCGGAAAATCGGGAATGATAGGACTTTTCAGACTTGAAAGTCAAATGCTACCCGGTAACGGGAAGTTTGAAAGGACGGGACTCGGCGCAGACAGAGATGCGAAAGAAGCAACAAATACCGCATTTAATTTCTTAAAAGCAAACAGTAACAGAATCAGCGGCTCAATCAGCACAACTACGAAAGACTATATTATCAACTATCAAGACCTTCAAGGCATAGGAATTACAGGCAAACTTGCTTTGCCTACGTTGATTTCGTTGTGTTCTATTGCTCTTGGAAGATCCACGCTTGCAAATCTTGTAATAATCGGAGATATTTCGATTAGCGGAACGCTTATTAAAGCCGATGAGCTTGCAAATGTTTTACAGGTTTGTCTTGATTCGGGCGCGAAAAAGGTTTTGTTACCAAGCACGTCGTTTGTAGATTTTTCCACCGTTCCGGCAGACTTGATGAGTGCGTTTCAGTTGATTCCTTATACTTCGGCAGAAGATGCCGTATATAAAGCACTCGGTGTCGAGTAATATTCTTATAAGTTTAATGTAAAAATGATTTGAGAAATGACAAGTCGGGATAGGATAACCTGTTCCGACTTTTCTTTTACCACGCAAAACAGATTGAAAAAATCGGAAAAATATGCTATAATATTAAAAACGAAAGGGGTGAGAATTATGGCAAACGAAGCGCATAAAATCAAACTGCTTGTCTTATGGGATATTCTCT
>ERZ779664.1215-NODE-1215-length-10811-cov-2.270082_pt1 | contig 10811 bp, 11 predicted proteins | sample MGYA00511478_ERZ779664 | MGnify/ENA primary metagenome ERZ779664 (study PRJEB29588, sample SAMEA2160437) | human gut metagenome | biome: human gut; feature: human-associated habitat; material: faeces | place: Denmark | collected 2008/2010 ...
TGGAAGCAGCCGCATCCTGAAGCTGATGAACCGCAAGTACGACCGCGAGTGGTATCTGGAGCGGGTGGCTGCTATCCGACGTATCATCCCCGACTGTGGCCTCTCGACCGACATCTTCAGCGGCTTTCATAGCGAGACGGAGGAAGACCATCAGCTGTCGCTTTCGCTGATGGAAGCGTGTGCCTACGATTCCGCTTTCATGTTCAAATATTCTGAGCGTCCAGGCACTTATGCTTCCAAGCATTTGCCTGACGATATCCCTGAAGAAGTGAAGATACGACGTCTGAACGAAATCATCGCCCTGCAGAACCGCCTCTCGGCCGAAGCCAATGCCCGTTGCGTGGGCAAGACTTACGAGGTATTGGTTGAGGGTGTGTCAAAGCGCAGCCGCGATCAGCTCTTTGGCCGTACGGAGCAGAACCGCGTGGTGGTGTTCGACCGTGGTACACATCGTGTGGGCGACTTGGTAATGGTGCGTATCACTGGCTCTAGTTCGGCTACACTGCTGGGCGAAGAAATCGCTTGATGAACACGCTCTTTGAAGTGATTGCTCAAAAAACAGGAGAAAATAGATTTAAACCTTAGGGGCTTATGTTTTGAACATAAGCCCTTTGTGTTTCAAATATAGAAGTCTCTCTTTTCCAAAAGCCTTTCAAGTTGTTTATTTTCTATCTTTAAGGTTATGATTCAAGAAAATTAAAGTGTTAAAATGCGTTTTCTTCAAATCGACTTATAAAGAAAATGTTTATATTTAAGGAATTTATTATTGAAATAATGTCTAATCCTTAAAATCGAAGCGTATGAGAAAGTATTTGGCAGAGATGATAGGCACGATGGTGCTTGTCTTAATGGGATGCGGCAGTGCTGTATTCGCAGGTAGTGCAGCCGACACCGTAGGTGCCGGAGTAGGAACTTTGGGAGTAGCTTTGGCTTTTGGTTTATCCGTAGTGGCTATGGCCTATACGATTGGAAGCATTTCAGGATGCCATATTAACCCTGCTATTACGCTGGGGGTATGGATGTCGGGGCGTATGAATAGTAAGGATGCTACGATGTATATGATTTTTCAGGTATTAGGTGCTATCGTCGGTTCGTTCATACTGTCGTTGTTAGTATCTTCAGGAGGATTCGATGGGCCTACAGCCACTGGTTCCAATACGTTTGATCCGAGTGAGACGGGACAGGCGTTTATTGCTGAGGCTGTATTTACTTTTATCTTTGTTTTGGTAGTGCTTGGTTCTACTGATGAGAAAGGTGGTGCAGGTAATTTGGCTGGCCTGGCTATTGGTTTGACACTGGTGTTGATTCATATCGTTTGTATCCCTATTACAGGTACGTCGGTCAATCCTGCTCGAAGTATTGGCCCTGCTTTACTTGAAGGTGGGCAGGCTCTTTCACAGCTGTGGCTTTTCATTGTAGCTCCTTTTGTAGGTGCTGCATGTAGTGCGCTGGTGTGGAAGTTCTTTGCCGCAGGTCGTAAGTAGTTATTATTTTCCGAAGAAATAGCGGGAAAGTCCCGATCGGTATAACATTTGTTCGATGGCAAGGCTGCCGCCCACAGCCAGGGCGGTAGCCGTTACGAGGAATAGTATACCCGTAGGATCGAAGGACAGCAGTGGCAAGTAACTTTTAGCCAGCATGGTGAAAACAGGGGAAAAAAGTAGAATGGCTAGCGTATGTTGTCCGATGTACAGGCAGTCTCGACGAAAGCGATTCGTCAGAAGTGGGTAGAAGTAGAGTAACAGACATGATGCCAGGTAGGTAATGATTATTCCGGACAAACTCCCGCGAGACAGATTTTCGGGTACGGTACATAATAAAATGAGTGGTACAACGGCCCATATAGATGGGCGGAAGAAACGGTTTAGTTTTACGTGGGTCTGTGCCAGTATGCATCCGCCTAGAAAGTAGGTAGCATTCTCGTAAGCTAGTAGGTGCAGGCATGCCAAGCCATAGAGGCAAAGTCCTAGAATGATAAAGCGAGTAATTGCTTTTCCTCGCACAAGATGGAAGACAACGTAGTAGAGCAAGGCGCAGAGTATAAGCGTATGCAGATACCAGTAGGGGCCTACGGGTGAGACGAAGATCGCTTCGATTACGGCCGGCAGGCTCAGTTCTTCTAGTCCTTGGCGTACGGGTAGTAGGCAGGAAGCTACCGCATAACTTGTTTCCATTACTGCATAGGGAATAAAAATCCATAAGTATTTCTTCAGAAACTCTTTGATGGACTTCCCAATATTGGTCAGGTAACCTGAAATCAGCAAGAAGATTGGCATGTGGAAGGTGTAAACCACTTGCTTGGCATAGGGATATTTGTCGCCGATGTAGGTTAGGTGGAAGATTACCATCAATAGGATACAGACGCATTTCAGGTAGTCTATTTCATTCATCCTGCCGGACAGGGTACGTTCGTTTCCGAGGAACGGATCCTTTGTCTTCATGTTGGTGAGAGTTCTAAAGATTATTTGTGCACAAAAGTACACCATTTTGTCGCTCCTCGGAAATGATGCAGTGAGTTTAACAATCAGCGTCGTTCGGCTATTAGAGCGGGAATTCCTGTTACTTGGTGGCAGGCTACGGGGATGTTATTCTCGTTCAGTTCATATACTGTTTCTTTCTTGTCTTTACTGAACGTTTCTTGTGATTCACTCCAGCGGGCATAGCTCATGATGACTTCGTTGGCTTCGTAGCGGTAGGTCATCTGGAAGTAAGGAATCCATTTATCAACAGTACCGTCCCATTTGGAAGCTGTTTTACTGATAAGACGGTTTTGTTCGTCATAAGTGAATTCGTAACGCATGTGGTTGTGCAGATAGTTGCCATCCTGCTTGTAGATGGTTCTCGATACGACGAGGTTGTTCTTTACTTCTTCATTGGTGATGAAGTTGTTCTGTGCCATTGCTTGGGTGTTGAGAAGGTTGACCAGTGTGATTACGGCGAGTGCCAATGCTTTGAATACGTTCATAGTTTTCATAATTCAGTTCTGTTTTAAAGAGTTATTGTTATTAGTTTCTATTTTTATCAGTTAGACGTTGTTCGTAGAAAGAAAAGTTGCGCTATTGAGTTTCTTTTTTCTCGAACGTCCATTCACCTAGATATTATTCAAATGGTATGCCAAACTTTTAAATGCTTGATAATCAGTATTGGTTCATTATTCTCTTCTGTTCGCTATCGGACATGTGTCCGCTTTTGGTGTTCGAAAACATATAAAATGCCCTGTAGTGCGTCTGATGAATGACGGCCATACAGGGCATTTGAGCATCCTATTTTAGGGAATAGGATGTTTTGATAATGCTTTCTTTTAGTTTATACTTATCGTTAACGGGTTGCGTACTTTTTGTGCAAAATTAGCCATATAGTTATTCCATGCATTGATATCTTTTATGTCTGCACGGTCCCAGCCAAATCCCCAATAGTAGACATAATTTGCTCCAGGTTCATAGTCGCTAGTTGCTAAAATATGTCCTTCGGCATTACCATGTTGTTTCTTTTCGTCATTGGAATATTTTACAATTTTCGCTTCTTTAATTTCAGTAAGGAAGGCTGCTCCTACGAATACTTTGCCGTTGTCAGGACCTGTGGTTGGATCTACATAAGTCATGTAACCGTTGGCTGCATCAGTCTTTACGGCACCATCGTCGTGTAAAACAATGCCAGTTGCTATAGGCAGAGATTCTTGAAGTCCAGTATAGGATACAGCGGTACGGTTCAGATGAGAACCTGCATCGAGGGTAATGACACGTGTCTCTACGATATTACTATCTCCCTTTACAGTTAGTGGATTGAATTCTAATTTTACTGTGAAACGTAGCGGACCGTTGTCTAATACTTCAAAATCTTTGTAGCACCATGGATAAACAATTTCACCATTGTCTATAAGAGCTGCTACGCCTGCACCTAGTGTCGGGCCTACAGCATAACAGTCCATACCATAACCATGATCAATGTGGTAGGAAATAGATTGCAATAGTTCAGAGGCTGCTTGGGGATCTGTTTTTCTCAATTCAGCAGCGCGTGCACGTGCTTCTTTATCTAATTCTTTAGCGTACAGATCTTCCAATATCGGTTCGGAAGTATTACGTTTCAGGAATAGATCATAGCCGAAACCTCGTTCGCCTCCAGCCTGTAGAGCAGGTCCGTAGGCACGGAAACCTACCAGGTCATTTTCCCAAGCCATGTCATCCAGACGTTCTGGATATTGGCGTCCACAGGCTTTTACCTCTACAGGTTGAGGAATTCCTTCCTGAATGGTGTAGGTAGCTGTTGCTTTGGCAGCTACTGTTGCAGGAAATATCACTTTATCATCGTAAGTTATCTGATAGGGGATTTCGGTACCTTCAGCATCGAGTACCACAATTTGTGCTGTATCAGCTAATTTTAGCCGATTACTGATTTCATCCATGGATACTTCCACCATTTCTCCAGAACGATCTATATCCAGTGGGTTACTGACGGTTACTGTCATTGGTTGATTGTTTGTACAAGCCAATAACATGCAAGCCGTTATATAGGATAAGAATATTTTTTTCATATAAAGAAGAGAGATTAATGTTTTGATAAATAAGAAAAATGGATAATTGAATCCGGAAAACTGTTCCGTTTCAATTATCCATTAAATGGGTATTCCTAAATGAAATTAATTATTTAGGTTGTTTGCCAATGTAAGCCAAGATACCACCATCTACATAGAGGATGTGGCCATTTACGGCGTTAGAAGCTTCGGAAGCGAGGAATACTGCAGGACCAGTCAGTTCCTGTGGATCCAGCCAACGACCAGCCGGAGTCTTGGCGCAGATGAATGAATCAAACGGGTGACGGCTACCGTCCGGTTGTTTTTCACGCAACGGAGCTGTCTGTGGAGTAGCGATGTAGCCCGGGCCAATGCCATTACATTGGATGTTGTATTCGCCATATTCAGAGCAAATGTTACGAGTTAACATTTTCAGACCACCCTTGGCAGCTGCATAAGCGGATACTGTTTCACGACCCAGCTCAGACATCATGGAGCAGATATTAATAATCTTACCGTGTTTTCTTTCCATCATGCCAGGCAATACGGCTTTAGATACAATAAACGGAGCATTCAAATCGATATCGATTACCTTACGGAATTCAGATGCTGCCATTTCGTGCATCGGGATGCGGCGAATAATACCAGCATTGTTTACCAGGATATCGATGGGGCCTACTTCTTTTTCGATCTGCGCAACCATAGCTTGTACAGCAGGTTCATCCGTTACGTCACATACGTAACCATGTACAGCGATACCTTTTTCTTTATAAGAAGCCAAACCTTTGTCTACCAATTCTTGGTTAATGTCGTTGAAGCAGATTTTTGCACCTTGTTCTGCAAAGGCAGAAGCGATTGCAAAACCAATACCATAGGAAGCACCTGTTACGAGGGCTACCTTGCCTTCCAAAGAAAAATTCAAATAAGGATTCATAACGTTTAAATATTAAATTATTAAACTTAGGTTTATTTCAAATCTGTTATTTTTGAGAAATCTTGGTCGCCATAATCCAAGTTTTCACCACCCATACCCCAAATGAAAGTGTAGTTGTGGGTAGCTGCTGCCGAGTGGATGGACCATTCTGGTGAGAGGACGGCTTGTTCGCCTCGCATCCATAGGTGACGTGTTTCTTCTATTTCTCCCATAAAATGACATACTGCATGTTCTTCTGGTACTTCAAAATAGAAGTAAGCTTCCATTCGGCGGCTATGTACGTGAGCAGGCATGGTATTCCATACACTGCCAGGTTTTAGTTCCGTCATGCCCATCTGTAACTGGCAGGTAGGCAACACTTGGCTAACGAGCATTTTGTTAATGCAGCGGTGATTGGATCCTTCGAGTGAACCCATCTCGGCTGTGATGGCATCTTGTTTTGTTACCTTACGGTCTGGATAGTTGCAATGGGCAGTTGTAGAATTAAAATAAAATTTGGCAGGACAGGAAGAGTCGAGACTTTCAAACGTTACTTCACGATTGCCCGAGCCCAAATAAAGAGCTTCTTTATAATCTAATGAAAATACTGTGTTATCAGCTTTTACTATACCAGGGCCACCTACGTTGAATATGCCTATTTCGCGACGAGTTAAAAAGTAGGGAGTTTTCAGTGGGTCGATAGCTTCCAAAGACAATACTTCGCCTGCTGGCATAGCACCACCTACCACCATTCGATCGTACATGGAGTATACCATATTTATTTCGTTTGGAGTGAAAATTCTTTCAATCAGAAAGTCGCGGCGAATGCGTCGGGTATCATAATTCTTTGCATCTTCGGGATGCGCAGCATAGCGGATTTCATAGTTTGTCTTCATGGAACTGACTGTTTTTATATCCTTAAATACTCGTTGTACGGTCTTCGTTTGCGTACACGATGCAAATGTAGCAAAAGAAAACGGACTCTCCTTACTTTTTTGTACTTATTATCTATTAATATTGTACAAAACTTAAAAGTTGATGTCTACTTCTACAGGGCAATGATCTGAACCATAGATGTCGGTGTGTATCTTGGCGTCGGTGAGTTTTTCACACAAGCGATTCGATACCAGGAAGTAGTCAATACGCCAGCCTGCATTCTTTTCACGGGCGCGGAAGCGGTAGGACCACCATGAATATATATCCCGCTGGTCGGGATAGAAGTAGCGGAAGGTATCAGTAAAGCCACTTGCGAGTAGGGTGGTGAACTTGGCACGTTCTTCGTCGGTGAAGCCTGCGTTGCGGCGGTTGGTCTTGGGATTCTTCAAGTCGATTTCCTGATGGGCCACGTTCAGGTCACCACACACAATGACGGGCTTTTTCGCGTCGAGCGCCAGGAGGTAAGTACGGAAATCGTCTTCCCACGTCATGCGGTAGTCCAGGCGGCGCAGCTCGTCCTGCGAGTTGGGCACGTAGACGGTGACAAGGTAGAAGTCTGGCATCTCCAGCGTGATGACGCGTCCCTCCTTGTCATGTTGTTCGATGTCGATACCGAGGGTGACGTTCAGCGGCTGGTGGCGTGTATAGATGGCCGTGCCTGAATAACCTTTTTTCTCGGCGTAGTTCCAGTAGGAGGTGTAGCCGTCAAACTGCAGGTCCAGCTGGCCTTCCTGCATCTTGGTCTCTTGCAGGCAGAAAAAGTCGGCGTCGAGCCGTCGGAAAGCTTCGATGAAGCCCTTGTCTTTACAGGCGCGTAGCCCGTTCACATTCCAGGAGATAAATTTCATGTCTATCGTTTTGTTCTTTTCATTAATAGATGATGCATGGGCAAACATACGAAAAAAAACTCGTTTTTTAATGTGGAAGCCTGTAAAATATGGTACTGGAATTCGAGTAGGTGGAGGAAGTTGTCATCGTATGTCCTGAAATCAGGACAACCTGATATGTTTCCTACCTGCCTTCCCCTTTTAAGGTAAAACCTTTCCCTCGTTAAGAAAGAACACTTCCCTCGTTAAGAGAGAACACTTCTCTCGTTAAGAGAAAACATTTCTCTCGTTAAGAGAAAACACTTCTCTCGTTATGAGAAAATGTTTCTCATTTTGTGAGAGTGGGGTAGAAACTCTTTTTGTTGATAATCAGGACTATGTCTCGTGTCGGTAGATATGCTTGCTGTACACCAGTTCCGCATCAATACCGCTTGCGGGCGTTTCTTTTCGTCCATTCGCTTGCCGCAAAGGCGTTGCATGTCATAAATATTGTCGCTATAGGACAAAATTATCAGTAATAGAAGTTTGTTTTTTAGTGCAACCGCATAAAAACAAGTTATTTTTCGTAAGTTTGCATAAAAGTCATTAAACAGAATGAGGCAACAAGAGATTTCTGAAGAGATAGTGGTTCGACTGAACAGGGGCGATATGAAGGCATTTGACGCTATTTACCATGCCTACTACCTCTACTTGTGCGCCGTCGTGACCTATTACGTGCATGACAGGAACGTGGCCGCCGAGCTGGTGAACGATGTCTTTGTCGGTGTATGGCGCAACAAGGAGCGCGTGGCCTGCCCGGTGTTGCCTTACTTGAAGCGGGCGGCCCAGAACGCGGCTGTCAGCTACTTGCGTTCCTCCCATTTTAACGAGAGATTGCTGACGGACCACGTGGAGGAAATCTATGCCTATCTGGAAAAGCGCATCATCGCTACGGACAATCCGCTACATGCCTTGGAAGACAGTGAGATGGATGCTCTCATCCGGGCGGAAGTGGAGAAACTGCCACCTCGATGCCGTGCCGTGTTCCAGGCCTGCCTCTATGAGGGCAAAAGTTATGCCGAAATAGCCGACGAACAGCAGCTCAGCGTGTCTACCGTAAGGGGGCAAATGCGCATTGCATTGAACAAGCTGCGCGAAGCCTTGGGCACGCCGTGTATGATTACGGTGCTGATGATGCTTCATGAGTGTTGGCAATGACGCCCCTGCCTCACACACCTGGGCAGAATGCGGCGGATGAGGCTTTCCGAGATAAAAATGCCTGGGTTACGCAAAAAAAATGCTTTTCTTTTAAACGTTTTTCTGTAGTCTGCGTATATAACTGTATATGGAAGACAAAAACAGTATGAATATAGAATCACGAATTGCGGATTTCCTTGCGGGACAATGTTCTGAAAAGGAACGGCAAGAGCTGCAGACTTTGCTGGAGCGGGATGAGGAAGCGGCGCGGCTGATGCGGCGCATGTCGGCCGTGTGGGCCGTAGCTTCCCTGCCGGCTTTCGTCGGGAAGGAAGAAGAGAACCTGAGTAAAATCAAGCGGCAAGTTGCTTCAGAGAAACCGAAAGCCATGCGGATTTCCGGCCGGCGGAGGCGGATGGTGGCATGGCTCGCGACGCAGCCGTGGCACTGCTGCTGGTGAGCAACACCTTGTGGTATCATCACTCCGAGGAACTGACACGTGCCTACATGGCTGCGGAGACACCTTACGAAATCAAGGTGCCGGCAAGCTCGCGGACCAAGGTAACACTGCCGGACGGATCTGTCGTGACACTCAATGCAGGTTCTACGTTGAGATATGCCAGAAGCTTCGGCATTGACAATCGTAATATCTGGCTGGACGGAGAAGGACTCTTCGAGGTGGAGAAAGACAAGGAAAGACCTTTCACGGTCCATACGGAAGACGTGCAGGTACAGGTATTGGGAACAGTCTTTGACCTCTGCGCTTACAGTGGCGACGAGATGGTGACAGTGGCTCTGGTGGAAGGATGCATCGCCATGAAGACCCCTCGAGGCACGGGGCTGGAACTGAAACCAGACGAGATGGCAAGTTATGACCGCCGGACGGGGAAAGTGGTGAAAGCCAGGACGGACGCGCGAAGAGTCGGTGACTGGACGGATGGCGGGTTGACCTTTGACAATACCCCATTTGAAGACATCGCCCGAAAACTGGAAAGAAAGTTCCAGCTGAAAATACACATTGGAAGTGAACGCCTGAAGAGAGAATGCTTCTCGGGATGCTTCGACCGCGATCAGGGACTGGACGACATCCTGCGGGAAATCAACGTGGACGGACGCTATACTTGGAACAGGAAGGATGGTACAATAACCATCATGGACAAAGCCAAACATTCATATTAACCATTAATCAACATTCCATGAAACTAAGAAAAATCGTCGTGGCGTTCCTGCTGGTTTGGGCAGGAAGCTCATGGGCGGGATTACCGCTGGAGGCCCAGGACCAGGGCCGGAAGTTCACCGTCAGGGTGGAAAACGTGACCATGAAGGAAGCTATTGAGGCAATCAAGGAAAAAGGTGATTATTCGTTCCTGATACGGAACAAGGATATCGACCTTACAAGAAAAGTTACGGTAGACGTCAATGAGGGTACCCTAGAAGAGATGTTGCGCCAGATGCTGGCAGACACCGACATACGCTATGAAGTGAACGGCAACCGTATCGTAGTGTTCCACTCGGCACCCACACAACAGGCGCGGGGTTCGTTCGTGCTGAAAGGTAAGGTCGTAGACGTACACGGTGAAGCTGTCATAGGTGGTGGACGGCACGGGAGGTACCATTACGGACGTGGATGGCAACTTCAGCCTGGAGGTGAAGCCAGGTGACCGTATCACTGTTTCTTACATCGGCTACGCTTCGACGGAAATGGCCGTGGGCGATGGACAGCCTATTAGTGTGACGTTGCACGAGGACTCGCGCATGATAGATGAAGTGGTGGTCGTAGGCTACGGTGTGCAGAAGAAAGCTAACCTGACAGGCGCTGTTAGCAGTGTGAAGATGGATGAGGTGCTGGGCAACCGTCGTGTCGGTGAGCAACGCTTTGATGGGCGCCATGCCGGGTTTGCAGGTGACAGGTACCTCTGGACAACCAGGTTCGGAACTCTCTTTTAATATTCGTGGTACGAACAGTATCAATGGTGGTAGCCCGCTGGTGTTGGTGGACAACGTGGAGATGGACATCAATATGCTGGATCCGAATGACATCGAGTCGGTAACGGTGCTGAAGGATGCGGCAGCTTCGGCCATCTACGGTGCGCGGGCGGCCTTCGGTGTCATCTTGGTGACGACCAAGAAGGGCAGCGAGGACAAGCGGTTGACCATCAACTATTCGAATAACTTCTCGTTCAGTACACCGATGAACATGCCCAAGAAAGCAAGCCCCATGGAGACCGTGCAGGCTTACAAAGACATGGGTTGGAATGGCACATACCGCACGGGTGAGGACATCGATACGTGGCTGGGTTTCTTGGAAGAATACCGTCAGAACCCGGGCAGCTATCCGGAAGGATATGCCGAGGTGGACGGCATGCGCTACCAGCTGGCTGAGACTGATCTTTTCGATGACATGCTGGAGACGGGCTTCCAGCAGACGCATAACCTAGCCGTGAGCGGC
>ERZ779664.1220-NODE-1220-length-10767-cov-1.807132_pt1 | contig 10767 bp, 4 predicted proteins | sample MGYA00511478_ERZ779664 | MGnify/ENA primary metagenome ERZ779664 (study PRJEB29588, sample SAMEA2160437) | human gut metagenome | biome: human gut; feature: human-associated habitat; material: faeces | place: Denmark | collected 2008/2010 ...
AATTTCCAAACCGCCTTTTTTATGAACCCAAAAATGAGCTGTATTGATTTTGCATTTGCCCGATTAACATATCCATTGAATTAAATTTATTTTCTAATCTTGCCTTGTATTTTTCAATAGCAGTATTTTCAGCAGCGATTTTCTTATCAATTCGTTTTGCTTTATTTTGAAGACTATTGGCAGTTGAGTCAAAATAACCGGAAACACTTCTAAGAGCATCTTCTAAAAGTTCTTCAACTTTTGTAAATATACCGGTATTATCAGTACCGCCGATAATCAAAGCTTTAACAGCATCCTCATCAGCCTTAAGAGCATCAAAGAATTTATCTTTATCAAAAGTTAGCTTTGTAATATTGCTGGTACTTATACTTCCTGCTGACGCCTTGTCAGTTGTAATACCAATCTGGTTAAGGTTTCTAAAGACAGCCGCACCTGCATCAGAACTTGTCATAATACTTCTCAGCCTATTTCTAATAAGTTTAAGCATTGATTCACTGTGCAGAGAACCGTCTACCGCAAGCTCTTTATCAACGTTTGTCATAAGTTCATTGTATGAATCAACTACATCAGAAATTGCGGATGCAAGAGATTCCTTATCCCTTTCTACAGTCAGAGTTACAGCCGAACCTTCAGTCAGCCCTTTTAAATCTATAGTAACACCTTTAATTCTTGATATATCACTTCCGATTGTGTTAGAAGTAGCGGGGAATAAAGTTCCGTTTATTCTAAACTCTGCATTAGAGCCAAGTGTTTGTGAATCTACTTTAAGTTTGGTAGATTTAAGCGTTCCGTCAGCATTCCATTCAGATTGTGTAAACCCGAGAATATCAGTAAAATTACTTGTTCCAGCTTCTATATTAATAAGAGCAGCACCGGTGGTTCTTGATTTTATTACAAGCTGAGCATTAATACTATCCCAGTATGCAGTGGCATTAGAATCTTCGCTTGAATTAATCATAGAGATTATGTCTGAAATTGTTGTATTTTCATCGATTGTAAATTTCTGATCACCAACAAAGAAAGTACCTGCAGTAACATCGCCTTTTTTGAACAGTCCAGCTTCTGTGACTTTTGAATCTGCATTTACGCAATAAAGCTGTCTTGCACTTGTAACACGGGTTTTGTCATCTTTATCTTTTTTAAGTCCCGTAATTGCAAGGAAGTTAGAAGTATCAGTTGTAGAGCCAAAATCGAGTTCAGCATTCTTATCAGAAGATTTAAGCACAAGATATCCATCCTCAAAGCTCAAATCAACATCAGAGAATTTAGCGGAGATTTGTGCTCTCAAATCACTGAAAGTTTGATCTTCATTTACATTAATAGTAGCTTTCACCCCGTTTTTGTAAATAGAAATAGTTCCGCTTGAAATATTCAGAAGCCCGAGTTTTGTGTCTAAATTTGCATAAGAAGCAGCAGAACCGGTATGTTCTTCTATAATCGTTTCTGTTTCTACGACAGCCGAATCGCTTGCTGTAAAATCATCAAGAGAAGCAGTTTTCGTAAGCTTTATAGCTGCATTAGGATTAACCAGTGCAGAAGTTGATGCGGCAGTGTTAATAGAAAGATTGTTTGCACTGCTTATGTATAAACGTCCGCCGATGAGTGCAGCCTCAGCACCTGCCTCCTGTAATTTATCAATCAGAGTTCCGAAAGTATCATTTTCAGTAATAGTAATATTTCTTGACTCTCCGTTAACCTCAAGAGCAAGTATTCCGGCATTTTTTAAAGTTGTATTACCCCACGGGGTATCAAACTCGCTGAGTAGAGTGTCTTCTGTTGCTGTTGTGTGCGTTGTTACAGTGCTGTAAATCTGCAAATTGCCATTGTAATTGTAAGTTGTTGTCTTATTTGCAGAAGGGAATAAAACATCAACAACATTTGAAGCATTATTTATAGATGCGGATTTTGCAACATAAGCATTACCGTTTCCTGTAAGTCTAATGGTTGAAGTATTTCCGTTATTAACAATACTTGCCTGTATACCAAACTGCGCCAGTGTATCAAGCAAAGACCCGACCGTTTCATCAGAAGAAATTAGTGCAGTATACTTAACACCGTTGTTCCAGATATTGTACTCGCCGGTTGTAACGCCCAAATCAGAAAGCGCAGTATTTCTTGTTACAGCAGAAGTCACAGTTACCTTTCCAAGTACATTATTTGTCGGAGCAGTATTTGCATAGGTTTTAATTGTCGTAATAGTATATGTAGAACCGCTTCCGCCGGATGCACTAATAGCAAGTGCGTTTTTAATGCCATTTGAAAAACTCGTTATGTAAGCGTTTTCTGATTCGTTAATATAAATTTTTCCGCCTCTTACAGACGCATTTATTCCGTAATCAGCAAGTGCTTCAATAATGTCGCCTACTGTATCTGAGCGTGTCACAGCAATAGAGAAATTCTTCCCGTTATAGCTTCCTTTAATATATTCGTTATCGGAATTCATGCCAATTTCGGAGAATTTTGTTTCTTCACTCATTTGGACTGTTGAAGTTACGTGAATTGTAGTTTGGCTGGCAATGGTATTGGTAGTAACTGTTGTATGAGTTGTCACAGTGTAAGAAGAGCCATTACCCATAGACGCAGTAATACCAAGAGCATTTTTTACAGCCGAAGAAATATTTGTGATATATGCATTTTCGGAATCATTAATATAAATTCTTCCGCCTCTTACCGTTGCAGTAATTCCGTAATCACCTAGTGCCGAGGCAATATCTCCGACCGTATCAGCTGATGTAATCGTCAGTGTAAAGGCTTTGCCATTATATACACCGGAAATAGTTTCGTTATCAGAAGTCATGCCCAACTGCGAGAAAGTTGTTTCAGCAGTCATAGCAACAGAAGATGTAACAGGAAGGGTTTGAGTTTCTACAATTGTTTCGGTTTTAGTTGTAATATTCGTAGTAACAATTGAACCGTCTGTCCCCGAAGCCGTATATGTGGTGCTAAAAAGAACTTTATAAGGAGCTCTTACATCAACAATATCCTGTTTTGTATTGTAGTTGTAAGGCATGGAGGAAAGGTTAGAACCATTGAACACATATTTTCCGGAAGTATTTTTGTAGAAAGAACTATTGCCGAGAGATGTTATTGTATTACCTGCTGTAGTGTGGAAAAATCCATTTATAATGGTTCCATTTTTGGTTAAAGAGCCTGTAGCATAACTGCTCTTAATAGTCGTATTATTACTTCCAGCAAACAATCCAACATTACCAGAATTTGAAGTAACGTTTCCTGTTATGTAGCTGAAAGCAATTTTTGCATTAACATCGTTAGAATTGCCCATTAATCCGCCGGTATAATCACCTTTACCAAAAACATTTATATTAGAATAGCAGGATGCAATACTTCCTCCCCGTCCGACAAGCCCGCCTGTAGTACCACTTCCGGTTACACTTCCACTTCCGGTTACATAACAATTCGTTACATTAGTACAATCACCTGCTATTGCACCGGTGTTTCCGCTGGAATTTGTATTGTTAACAATAACATTTCTGAGCCCCAGATTTTTTACTTCGCTAATCTGCCCGAACAAACCGGCATTTCCATAAGAGCCTTTGATACTTAAATTAGAAATTTCGTACCCGTTTCCATCAAAAGTTGCATTGAGGCTATAAGAATTTGCAATAGGTGTCCATGACTGATTCATCAGGTTTATGTTATCACCGAGAACAAAATAATAATTTCCGGTCAAAAATCCAAGGTTAGACCAGTTTTGGAGTAATTTCAAATCCTCTGTTGTACGTATTGCGTACGTTCCGCTCTCTAAAGCTCCATTTAGGGCTTTTATATCACTGAGAGAAGTCATGTTTACAGTATCAATACGAGTTATTGCATTCATGAACTCGCCGGAAATTGTTGTATATTTATATTGGATTTCACTGCTCGTGCTTGTGATAGTTGCAGTTGATTTTATTGTTTCTGTTTTTACATCAATAGCTGTCGAGGTTTCAAACACTGTGCTTGTATTTACGTCAATTGAAACTATTTTGATAATTTCAGTATTAGCTTCTGATTTAGAAGATGAACCTACGCCAGAAAGATTTGCATATGAATTAACAAATGGCGTATCAGTACCGCAAGTATTAACATTTTCAAAAGTTCCGGTGTTATTTCCGATAATATTTTTACCAACCATGTTAAAGTTGGCGTTATAAGCCCCTCCAGTAACTTTGGTGCTTGTAACACCGCTGGAGCCGATAAAAATACCTGTTATATCAGGTGAATATCCCAAAACGTATGAATTGACTATACTACTACTACTACTACTACTACTACTACTACTAGCAATTATACCACCGGTGTATACTTGGTAACCAGATGTGGTTGATATATTTATTGAAGCATTTGTTGTACAATTTAAAATGCTTACGGTTCTTGAATTCTCAACTGTAACCAGACCGACAATACCTCCAGCTGTAATATAAGTTGCATTAGAAGTATTATTTTTTATCAAACCTCCTGACTGAGTATTCGATATCATTAAATTTGAGTTATATGCACTTCCGAGAATACCGCCCATCGTATTATTACCAGCTAAAGTTACATTTGTAAAGCTTGATTTTATTGTTATGCTGCTGCTATAAACACTTCCGACAAGGCCGCCAGTATACTTACCACCAGTGATGCTGCCCTTTGCGTATGAGTTTTCTATTGTAGAGTAATCTCCCATTACACCTGCAAGTGTACCTATAACGCTCATAGTGTTATTTGCAGTCAAAGAAACGTCAGCGTGAGAAGCTTTCACAATTGAACGTTGAGCCATATAACCAACTAACCCGCCGGTTGCAGAATAAGCTATTGTATTGTATGCATCAGCATAATCATTTGTTCTTGTCACACTGCCTGTTACATAACAGTTATTAAGCGTTATATTATCACCCAGATATCCGGCAAGTCCACCGACATAATCAGCTCTGGAGCTTATATTGACATTTGAAACTCCCAGATTTTTAACCTCGCCATACAAATACCCGAATAAACCGACTGCATAACCATCAGTAGGTCCATTCTGGATTTCATTTCCAACATAAGAGGAAGATGTAAGCTTAAGGTTTTGAATTTCATATCCGTTTCCATTAAATACACCTTGAAAACGGGAATTGTAACTATTACCTATTGGAGTCCAGTTTTCTACCCCGCTCAAATCTATATCGGCACCTAATATAAAAGTGTTTGCAGAAGTAACCTTACCGTTGTTAGTCAATTCTGCAAGTTTTTGCAAATCCGCCGCGGAATTTATTGCATACGTGCCGGCAGATAAATTATTATTGCCAACATTTACTGAAGACAAAGCCTGATAAGCAGAAACATCAATTCTTGTTATGCCGTTTACAAACGCACGCGTTCCAAGAGATTGAGTAACTGTTGTTGTAGTAGTCGTTGTTACCGTACCGATTGTTGTTACAACTGTTGTTGTAGAAAGTGCATTAATTGTTGAATACAGAACAGTTGTTTCAATTATTTTGCCGTCACTGCCGCCGCTTGTAAGCGTTGTAAGAGTTGTTGTCGTAATTACAGTTTCGTATGTTACAATTGTTTCCTCCAGCCTTACTGTGCTGTAATCAATTGTTGTATCAGAAGTCATCCCCATGCCGGATGTGCTTGTTGAAGTCGTTGTAGTCGTTGTTGTTGTATAATCCGTTGTTGTTTCGTCTTTTACAGTATCATAGCTTACCGAACCGCCGGAAGATACTCCGCTTCCAGACGTCGTTGTTATTGTTGTTGTAACAACTCCTACACCGAGTTTGTCCATTAATCCGCCGGTTAAATAATTTCCATCTGCAGAACTAAAAGAAATTACACCATCTTCAAGGCGTCCTTTAATACCATAGTCCTCAAGACGGTCAAAGAACCCTTCAAAAGTTGTGCTATCACTAATTGTTACACTGCCGAGCTGCACTCCCGTTTTATCATATACATTTACAACTCCGCTGCTGCCTGAAATAAACTCGGTAATCTTATCGTTCAAACCTGCTGTTTTGACTTCTGTATAACTCAAGCCGCCGCTTGTCTGAGTATTCTGATTAACCTTTGTTTCAAGCCCTAAGGCTGAAATAATATTTGTCGTACCTTCGTCAGTAATCTCTGCATCCACAATTGACAGCACCCCGTTATTAAAAGATGCATCAATATTCACACTCTTCATTGCATCAACAAATTCTTGTATAGTGGTTTTATCAGTTACCTGGAAGGAGTATTCTGCCCCATTAGCCTCCATTGTTAATGTACCGGCTTCAACCCCGAGCATCCTTAATTTTGTGCTTCCGGTGGCTGTCGTTACAAGGGTATCTGTGTCCGATGTTTCAAGCTTTCCGCTGCCATAACCGCCGACACTGTCACTCAGATGAAAAGCATCTACTATTCCGGTATTACTTATGCTGTCATCTATATCACTTGCATCAATATTAGCACTGAAAATACCTGTCTTTTCGTTATAATTAGCATCTACACCGACAGCCTGTAATTTATCTATTAAAGATTTTATCGTATCTTCTTCTGTTATGGAAATTTTATATTGATTTCCATTAGAAGTAACTCCTATTTGTCCTGTTTTTACCCCAATATCAGAAAGCTTAGTACCAAGAGTCGCTGTTGCGGTTTCTATCACGGTTGTCGTAAAATTCTGGTTGCTTGCAGCCTCGGTGCTTGATGCAAGCTTGTCAACCTGTATATTGTAAGTTGCCTCCTCGGCTTCTGTTGTTGCAGTGCCGGTCACAACATTTATATCCGAACTCGTCGCAAGATTCTGGGCAAATAAGTCCATTGAAGCGATACCAAATTTTGCATCAGTGACTTTCTCTATCGTAGAACGGAATGATGTAAAGAAACTTTTTATATTGCTCAAAACATCTTGAATAGACACAACAGATTCTTTATCTTCTTCAAGCTTAGTAACTTTCGCCTGACGCAATGCGACAAGTGATTCTACCCAGGATGATGTGTCTATGCCGGATGATAGTCCGCTGAATGATATACTCATTATTTGATACCTTTTTGATTTTGCTCCCTCAAAGTAAGAGGATTTGGGGTGACTTTTTAAGAAAAAGGTAATGGCTATAAGCGCAGCCAATTACCTACTCCAAACTAAAAGTAACGTATTAGAATGTTTTCGTCGTCGTTTAGAGATTTTATATCTGGTTGCGAAAATACGCAGCTATGCTTTTATTTCCCGTTCGACTAATCCTTTTTTCAAAAAATTAATCTACGTTGGGATAACATTTTGTGTAAAATGTTATGTAAAATTTTGTGTAAAATCTCTCATAGCAAAGTTTACATTTTTTTAATAAAAAATTTTATAGGGGTTCACAAGATATAAAAGGTATGCTATAATTTAATTGGTAACGAATCATAATATAACATTTTACACAAAATGTTATGTTTATAGTTTTTTTAATGTTTTTACCCGTGTTTCTTCCTCAAAAATTTTATAGTATAATAAAAAAGAATTTAGGAGGAAGGCTGCAATGAATACACTTGAAAAGAAAAATATTGACTGGGCTAATCTTGGTTTCGGATATATGAAAACAGATTATCGTTTTGTCGCTAATTTTAAAGACGGCAAATGGGACGAGGGCACAATTACAACAGATGAAAATATTACAATGAACGAATGTGCTTGCGTTTTACAATACGCTCAGACTTGTTTTGAGGGGATGAAAGCATATAGAACAGAAAACGGAAAAGTTGTCTGCTTCCGTCCTGATTTGAATGCAAAAAGAATGGCTGACACCTGCAGATATTTAGAAATGGCTGTTTTTCCAGAAGACAGATTTGTTGACGCGGTTGTTGAAACAGTTAAAAAGAATATTGATTACGTTCCTCCATACGGTTCCGGAGCATCTTTATACATAAGACCTTATATGTTCGGAATTAATCCTGTAATGGGTGTTAAACCTGCTGATGAATTCCAATTCAGAATTTTTACATCGCCGGTAGGACCTTATTTTAAAGGCGGGGCAAAACCTATTACGCTTAGAGTACCTGACTTTGACAGGGCTGCTCCGCACGGAACAGGGCATATCAAAGCCGGTTTAAACTATGCAATGAGCCTTCATGCTATCGTTGATGCTCATAAACAGGGGTACAACGAAAACATGTATCTTGATTCTGCTACCAGAACTAAGGTTGAAGAAACCGGAGGTGCTAATATTATTTTCGTAACCAAAGATAACAAGGTCGTTACACCAAAATCAAATACTATATTGCCGTCTATAACAAGACGTTCATTAATGTATGTTGCAGAACATTATCTTGGATTGCAAGCAGAAGAAAGAGAAATTCCATTTAGTGAAGTAAAAGATTTTGCAGAATGCGCTTTATGCGGAACTGCTGCAGTACTTTCTCCTGTTGGAAAAGTTGTCGACCACGGAAAGGAAATCCTATTCCCGTCTGGTATGGATAAAATGGGCCCGATTACACAAAAATTGTATGATACTCTCACAGGAATACAAATGGGGCGTATCGAAGCTCCTGAAGGATGGATTAAAGTTATTGAATAAACCCTTCGGGCTGAAACCTCACCCGAATTTCTAAACTCACATAAGTTCGTTAAGAAATTCATCCCTCTCCAACAGGAGAGGGATGGTTTCTATTAGTCTGCTTTAAAATCATTCTTTGCTTCACCAAGATTATAGGTATTATAAATATTTGAATATAACTTTGCAGCGGCTTCGGCTTTACTTTTCTGTGTATATGCAAGAACTGCATTAAATCCGTTTTTATTTATTGTTCCATCAATATTTGCCGGATTAGGAGTACTTGATTTGCTAAGCATATCTGCTGCAAGGATACTTGTGCTGTATTCTGCGATATCAATTTTTCCATCTTTATTAATATCAAGAGCTCTGGATGTAAAATTCTCGTCCGGTGCAAATCTATGATCCATCTCCTCTACGCTCATTTCTTTTGTTTGCCCCATTTCTTCATAAGCTGCACCCAGAACAGCTTTTTTATCGACCTGACCTTTAGGCATTACCGGCATATAACGGTATTCAAACTCCAGCGGCGGAAGTGCTTTCAAATACTCATCGTTTTCTTTCAAAAATCTTTCCAGTTTATCAGCATTTTTTTCTGCTGCATCCGGATTAAGCCCGAAATCCAGAATAGGTGCAGGTGACATTTTATCTGTAACAATAGGATGTTCTACATATGTATAATAGTTCTCAACAGCGTTGCGTCCATATCTAACCGATGGATCTGATACTTTACTTTCGTATTTACCCCCATCGTATTTACCCCTTGAACCATCAATCTTAGCAACTCCGTTATTCACTTCAAACATAAAATACCTCCACACTATACTTATATAAAAACTCTAAAATAATAAAAATTGCTTTTTGCGTTACAAAATGTAACAACAAACATTTCCTAATTCATACTTGTAGTAAAATAAAGAAAACAGGAGGTTTAATGGCAGAATATGTTTTTATGAACGGGGAATATGTAGAGGCTGATAAAGCGGTAATACCTGTCAGGACACATGCTTTTCTCTACGGGACCTCTGTTTTTGAAGGGATAAGAGCTTACTATAATAAAGATGAAAACCAGCTGTATGCTTTCAGGGTTAAAGAACATTACGAAAGACTTCTCAGAAGTGCAAAAGTTATGTGGATGAAAAGTCCGTACACATTAGAAGAGTATGCACAAATTACAAGAGATTTACTCCGCAAAAATGCTTATCAAACCGATGTTTACATACGCCCGACGCTTTATAAATCTTCTCAAAAGGTCGGCCCGACGCTGACTGACAACGAAGACTCGTTTTTAATCTTCACAACTCCATTCGGAGATTATTTTGACGGTGCGTTAAAACTTTGCGTTTCAAGCTGGAGAAGAACTTCTGATAATGCGATACCTCCAAGAGCAAAAGTAAGCGGAGCTTATGCTAACTCTGCGCTTATTAAAACTGATGCACACGAAGCCGGCTTTGATGATGCTGTTGTTCTCTCTGAGTCAGGTCAGGTTACAGAAGGCTCTGCTATGAACATATTTCTTGTAATGAACGGAACTCTTGTTACATCAAGTACTACAGATGATATTCTCGTCGGAGTTACAAGGAATACTGTAATAGAACTTGCAAGAGAACTCGGAATTCCTGTTAAAGAAAGACCTATTGACAGAACTGAACTTTACGCGGCTGATGAAGTTTTCTGCTGCGGCACTGGAGCCCAGATTGTTCCTGTTGAAAGCATTGACCACAGGGAAGTAAGTAATGAAAAGGTTGGCGCAATTACAAAACAGATTCAATCTCTTTACTTTGATGTAGTGAGAGGTAAAGTCGAAAAGTATAAAGAATGGTGCATGCCGGTTTATGATTAGTTTTTTCGGAAAATGTGTAAATAATTTATATAAGAGTATTTGCTATCTTGTAACAGGACGGTCAAGAGTAAGCCATGTACTCGCTCAGGCAGCTGCTATAAGTTATGATTCACTGCTTATATCCCTTGTAATTGCATTTGTTTCTGCAGCAGTTATAGCAATTCAGGTTTCCAAGCAATTTTTAATGTCCGGTGCTGAAGCATATGTCGGAGGCTCTATTGCAGTTGTTATGATAAGAGAAATTGCGCCGGGGTTCGTTGCTCTTGCAATCGGCGCCAGAGCGGGAACTGCAATTTCTGCGGAAATTGCAAATATGCAGGTTACATCACAGGTAGACGCCATAAAAACATTGAAGGTAGACCCTGTCGGATACTATTTTGCGCCAAGAATACTTGCAGCTGCTATTACTGTCCCAATGGTTGTGCTTATTGCAGAATTAGTCGGAATTAC
>ERZ779664.1221-NODE-1221-length-10748-cov-2.422800_pt1 | contig 10748 bp, 8 predicted proteins | sample MGYA00511478_ERZ779664 | MGnify/ENA primary metagenome ERZ779664 (study PRJEB29588, sample SAMEA2160437) | human gut metagenome | biome: human gut; feature: human-associated habitat; material: faeces | place: Denmark | collected 2008/2010 ...
AGCTTCACGTCAAGGAAGCCGAGAAAGACGGTGCACTCAACTACATCGCCTCGACCTACGACCCCTACGATCAGATTATCCGCGACGGTCTGTATCCGGGCGGACGCAAGGTCATCACTTTTGCCAACATCCTGCAGCACGACGTCTTCCCCCTGCCGCGCCTCCTGCAACTGGCCCTGAAATATGGGCAGGAAGAGATGCGCCGCCCCGTGGAAATCGAGTTTGCCGCCACACTGAGCCGCGAAAAAGACAAGACTGGCACCTTCTACCTGCTTCAGATACGTCCCATCGTGGACAACAACGCCGTGCTCGACGAAGACCTCACCGCTATCCCCGACGACCGTCTGCTGCTTCGCTCCTACAACTCGCTGGGCCATGGCATCATGAACGACCTCTATGATATCATCTATGTGAAGACAGACCACTACAGTGCCTCGAACAATCAGAAGATAGCTTGGGAAATCGAGAAACTCAACCAGCAGTTCCTCGACGAAGGACGCAACTACGTACTGGTAGGTCCCGGCCGCTGGGGAAGCAGCGACACGTGGCTGGGCATCCCCGTGAAGTGGCCCCACATCAGTGCAGCCCGCGTCATCGTGGAAGCCGGCCTGACCAACTATCGCGTAGATCCCAGCCAAGGTACACACTTTTTCCAGAACCTGACATCGTTCGGCGTGGGCTATTTCACCATCAATGCCTACATGAACGACGGAATCTACAACCAGGACTTCCTCAACGCCCAGCCCGCCCTGCACGAAACAGAATTCCTGCGTCACGTCCGCTTCGAACGGCCCATGACCGTCAAAATGGACGGCAAGAAGAAACAAGGTGTCGTGCTAATGCCGGAAATCTAAGCATCTTCCCGGTGAAGTTTCACCGAAAAAACCTAAGAAACAGCATCTTATTGTGAAATCAAATCCTCGTGAAAGAAGATATCTTTCACGAGGGTGAAATTTCTGGTTTCACCGGAAGTTCCACATCTAAAGCCGATTGTATGCCGTGTGAAGGATTGAAAGCATATTCAGCATCATCGGTTAATTCCAATATCACGCTCTACCGGCAAGCCATTACGAGCAACACACAAACCGTGTTCAACATGACGGAAACAAACATCCACTTAACGGACATAACTATGGACTTGGCGAGCGTAACTATGAACTTGACGGACGTAACTATGGACTTGGCAGTCGCCACTTTCCAAGTACAATCTTAAAAAAGCAACACTAAAAGTCGTTTATACCTTTTTTTTGTTCCATAATTCTTAAAAAAAGAACCTTTCTTCCTTAAAAATGACCTTGTGAGCCTCACAGATTATCTGTTACTTTGCACCCGAAAAATTGTGAGATTACGAGAGCGAATGCAGCGACATTCCATTTCAGACTCGTATCCTTTATAATATCAATGATACATAAAACAAAGTTAGTATATAAAAACATGAATGCAATGAAAAAATTATTGGGAGGCCTCCTGTCATGCATCCTCGGAGGATGGCTGCTGACGGCCTGTACCTCGGATGACGACCTCCAGCAAATTCCTGAAGGAAAAGGATATGTAAAACTGGCACTGAACACGAATACCGGGTTCCAGACCAAGGCGGTGGATGAGTCCTACTACAGTAAAAAAGAAAATTACACGGTAACCATCACAAAAAGCGGAGAAAGCGTTCCCGTGCAACAATGGAAATACAACGAGATTCCTGAATTCACAGAACTGGCAAACGGCACTTACACCATGTCTGCCATTTGCGGTGACAGCACAAAGGCTGTTTACACAAACGACCTTTGCGTTTTAGGATACAAATCGTTCACCGTGAAAAACGATTCGGTGAATGTAGAAGTAGCCTGCAAGCCCAATTCTGCCCGTATAAATATAGTATTCGACGAAAAGATGGACGAATACTTCTCTGATTACGAAGTAAGAATCAAAACAGCCGCACAAAGCGGTTCCACTTATATTTGGGAAAAAGAGACAACAGGCCCCGTCTATTTCAAAGTAAAACAGAGCGAAACTGTCGCAATGACGATCAAACTGACACCAAAGAGTGGTGTCGGTGCCGAAACATCCATTGAATATCCATACACGTTAAGTCCCGCAGACGCCATGAAGTTGACCCTCACACCTGTAGTCGGTTCGGGTAACCTGACCATCACCATCGAAATAGATGAGACCGTCATTGAGCATCCAGTGGACATCGAAGTTCCCTCCGACTGGGTATAAACAAATTTATCACAGAACATCCTAAATAAGTAATCAAAAAGATGAAAGCAATCAATAAATGGGCGTTGGCCGTAACTTTGTTGGCCGGATTGTCATCGTGCGAAATGAAAGACGAGATTCTAGGGAAAGATCCGTTGACGGGCGACACTGGAATCCTGAGCCTGTACGTGGAAACGGGCAAGACAACCAAGGGAACCACCGATCAAGTAGATCAGTTCCCTGTAACCATTACCGGTACAGACGTAGAATATACCAAGAAATTCGATAGCTATGCCGAACTGAAACAAGCCGGTGATGTTACGCTTCCCGTAGGTACATACACCATCGAAGCCTGTTCACCGGGAGAATTCAAAAGCGAAATGAGCGAACCGTTCTATGGCGGAAAGTTAGAAAACGTAAAGATTGTGAAAGGCCAGACAGCCGAGACCTCAGTGGTTTGTACGATGCAGAACGTCAAAATATCGATTAGCTTTACCGAAGAGTTCCTGGCTACGTACCAAGACTGGACCATTACCGTGACAGACAAAAAACAGGATGGACACATCAAAACCTATACGAAAGCCGCAGACGGTGAAACTCCTGCTCCTGTCTATTGGAAAATGGACGAAAGCGTGGAAACCATCTACATCAACGGAACAGCCAAAACGAACGGAGGTGAAGACGTTACTATTTCAGGCACAGCCAAGAAATCCAACTTACCGGAATATGAAGAAGGCGACGACACCTCTTTCGTAGGAGGCGACGAACTGAAAATCGAATTCAGCCCAGTAAAAGTAGAAGGTTCTACGCCGGGTATTCTGGAAGAAGGTATTCAGATAACCATCACCATGTTCAACTCCGAAAAGAACGAAAACGTAGAGATTTCAGTTGACCCGGGTACGGATGGTGGTGATACGGAAGAGCCCGGAACGGGAGAAGATGGCGGCGATGAAGGCGGAGAAGAAGGAGACGGCGGTGGAGAAACTACCGCAGAGCCGACCATTTCGTTCCCGCAATCTACATATACACTGCCTGCTGATACTACCAAGAACGCGGATGCGACAATTATGGCGGAGGCAGGACTGAAAAGTGTGAAGGTTAAGATTACAGGTGGTAACGATAAGTTCGCAACAGCTGTTGCAGGAATGTTTGGTGGTACAGAACCATTTGAATTAATTGGAAACACACAATTAAGTGGAATATTCTCAAAAATGCAAATTTCATTACCTAATACTAACGATACTGAATATGTTTTCCCAGTAGGAAATTTTTTCTCTCTTTTAGCAGATGACTCATTTGGACCTACAACTACTGTTGATGGACACATCTTTGAAATTACAGTGACAGACCAAAATGATAAGACTGTATCAGGTAAATTGAATGTAATTGTAACTGAATAATAAAATGAAAACATTATATATTCTTTTAACCACCTGCCTTCTCCTTGCTGCCTGTCAAAATGAAGACTTGAAGCAGAATACTGTTGGCTATTTGAGGTTGGAAGTAGGAACTGATAAAACTACCCAAACCAGAGCAGAAGATGAGTACAATCCTAAACAGATTGCCGTCAAGATTGTAAACTCCGCAGGCAAAACAGTGGAAGAAACAGATGACTGGACAACTTGGACAGAAGCTATTGAGCTGCCCGTAGGCACCTACACCATCGAGGCCTCTTCCGCTGGATTCGATGGGAAAACGGCAGGATGGGACAAGCCCTATTATGCCGCTAAGGAAACCGTAGACATTAAAATGAATACCAATACCAGCAAAGAGATTGTCTGCAAGCTGGCTAATGTATTAGTAACCGTAGAATTTAGCGACGATTTCAGCCGCTTTCCAGAGCGCCGTGGTTGGCGTCTCAGACAAAAGCAACAGTGACAACAAAGTGACTTTCGAGATGCGCCAAGCCAGCGAAACAGGTAAGGCTTATTTTCCTGTGACTGACTTGATATCCAACCTGACTGTGTCCAACTACAAAGGTGAATTGCACAGCAAGAAAGATACCATCACCGGCATCAAAGCCCAAGAGAACGTCATCCTACGTTATCGCATTGCATCCAGCGGTTCATCAAACATCGGCGTTACCGTGGACGATGCAACAAAAACTTATACTTACACCATTGGTGTACCTGTAACCGCTACCAGTACCCTTGTTGCCTCAGCCAATGCCTGGAGTTCCTTTGCCTATTTGACGGCAGAAGTTCCTTCGTTTGCGGATATCTTTGATCAAAGCAAACTGGAATTCCAATACAAAACAGCCGATGCCGCTGAATGGAGTAAAGTTACAACTAATATTAACGTAGAAGAAAAAGATAAGAAATTCTCCACCAAACTTACCGGACTGACACCTGCTACTGCCTATCAATATCGCCTCTACTACAATGATGGGAGTGAAGAAGGAATCACAAGCGAGACAGTGAACTTTACCACGGAAACGCCCGCCGAATTATACAATAGTAATTTTGATAATTGGTGGCGTCAAGAAGAGAAAGACAGTTCTCCTTGGTATGCAATAAGTGGTAATGACGCTACTTCATTTGGTAATGACAAATTTTTATTTTCTTTTTGGGACTCAGGAAACGGTGGAACTGTTATGATGAGTAAGAATCCAACTTCACCAGAATCAACAGAAATTCATACGCCTGGTGGAAAATCAGCAAAATTGTCTTCACAATATGTTGGGCTAGCTATATTGGGCCTCGGGAAATTTGCTGCAGGCAATATTTATACAGGACATTTCTGTTATGCAAATACTTCCACTTATCAAGCAAGAATTAACTTTGGCCAACCATTTACATCACGCCCGACCCAACTGAAAGGTTGGTTCAAGTACAACCGAGGCACAAAGATTGATTATTCTACAGGTGATTATAAAACATTACTTGAACAGACAGGTGGCGATTTGTGTTCTGTCTATATTGCATTGACCGATAATGCTGGATTTACATACGACGGTAAAGAATTTGCATATCAAATTGACGGTGATTTAAGTGGTGATAACCCAGCAGAATTCAAGTATAAGTCAACAATTGACTTTTCTGAAAGCAATCCACATATTATTGCTTACGGCACAATAACTGATGAAGAAGCTAAAGGTACAGGAGCTTGGCAAGAGTTTACAATTGATTTGAAATATCGAGACCTAAATCGTACGCCTAAATTTATCATCATTGTAGCTTCAGCAAGTAAATATGGAGATTTCTTTACTGGTAGTACAAGCAGTGTGATGTATGTCGATGACTTTGAACTGATTTATGGTGATACTCCAGTAATGTCGGAATAAAATACGTATCTTTGAAAACTCACCTCAAGGGGTTAGAAGCCCATTCTGTAACAGGAAATGGTTTCTAACCCCTTCAGTGGGAAATAATCAGACTCAAATATTATAGAAGTAATTCTTATAGAAGAATAGATGAAGAAAAAAACAATTCTGCTAATGTTGCTGGCGGTCGTGACGACTGCCAACGCATGGGCCCAGCGAGGAAAACGGGCCATCGAACGAATAGACCGTGACGTACAGACACGCGTATTCATCCCCAAAGGTACATGGATGGCAGGAGGAACTGTCTCCTACTCCGAGCACGATCAGGACAACCTGAACTTCCTTGTCATCAAGGACGTCGAAGGAAACGGTTACGACTTCAGCGTCAGCCCCTACGTAGGCTACTTCTTCCGTAACAACATGGCTGCAGGTATCCGTTTTGCCTACAACCGCGACTATCTCGACCTGGGCAACCTGGACATCGACCTGGGAGACCTGACCCTCTCCTTCAACGACCTTTACTATTTGGAGCACAAGTACGAAGTGTCCGGATTCTTCCGTTCCTATATTCCCATTGGACGTAGCAAGGTGTTCGGTCTCTTCAACGAAATGCGACTCACTTACGGCTACGGTGAAGGAAAGAACTCTACCGGTTCGGGCACCGAGTATGACGGAACTTATCAGACGGTACAGAACTTCCAGATCGGCTTTGCGCCGGGACTGACGGCCTTCATCACCAACTGGGCAGCAGCCGAAGTATCGGTCGGCGTGATGGGTTTCGACTTCAAGTGGACCGACCAGAAGACCAACCAGGTGGAAACGGGCAAACGCCGCGTCTCCTCCGGCAACTTCAAGATAAACCTTTTCTCCATCAATCTCGGAATGACTTTCTACCTCTGACGATATGAAACGAATGATTCAACAATACCTGACCCGCATACTTGGCATACTGGCACTGACGGCCGGCATCCTCACATCCTGCGCTATCGAAAACGACATACCCTACCCCATCATAGAAGCCTCCATCGAGTCGATGACCGTAGAAGGCCAACGGGGAGCGGATCAGAACACCTTTACTGCCGCTACCATCAACAAGTCGGCACGCACGGTAACCCTCTACGTGAACGACGGTGTGGACCTCTCCCGCCTGCAAATCCTCAGCCTGAAAACGACTACAGGAGCAGAACTTGTGGTGGATGATCCCAATGTATGTGAAGACTACTCGAAATTCCCCACGTCCGGATTTGCTTCGCTGGATAGCATCCCGTTGTCATCCAACACGCGTGTGAACTTCTCGCAACCGGTCACCTTCACCCTGCGTACGTACCAAGACTATCAGTGGAAGGTAACGGTAAACCAAATCATCCAACGGGATATTGAAATAGATAATAAGCCAGCAGACTGCGTTATTGATGCAAATACCCGAAATGTTATTATCTATGTTGACCCCAAACAAGACCTCACAAACCTAAATATAACCAAAATGAATCTTGGAGGCGAATACGGTTATGTATCGCCTGACCCGACATTGCAGAAAGATTACTCGAAACCCTTAACTTTTTGGGTCAACTATTCATGGGAGGAAGCTTCCTACAAATGGACTGTTTATGTCTATCCATACGATGAGGACAGTGATAGCAGTTCGGCTGAAGCCTTCGCTATGACCACTCGTGCCACTATAAATGGAAAGATACGAAGCGGTAAGACTCCAACGGTGGAATACCGTAAAGAGAGTGAGACATCGTGGAGCACTGTTCCCCCGGCTAATGTCAGCACATCGGGAAACACCTTCAGCGCCACACTGACAGGACTGAGTGCCTCGACTACCTATAAATACCGTATCAGTGTAGACGGCTCGGCTGGCAGCGAACAGACGTTCACCACCGCAGCGGCTACCCCGCTGGAGAACGGTGCAATGGAGGAATGGTCGCAGGACGGCAAACAGTGGAATCCCTGGGCAGCAGGCAATGATGCTTTTTGGGGTACAGGGAATCCCGGAGCAGCTGCCTTCATCGGCAACCTGACCACTCCGACAGACGAAAGCGTGAAGGGACAGGCAGCCCTGTTGGAAACCAAAAACGCCATCATCAAGCTAGGAGCAGGTAATATCTTCACAGGAGACTTCGCCCTGGACGGTCTGAATGGTCTGCTACACTTCGGACGTCCGTTCAGTGCCTTTCCCTCTTCCCTGCGCCTGAACTACAAATACACCTCGGCCACTATCAACATGATAGGCGACAACGTGGGCGACCTGGCCTCCCTGAAAGGACAACCGGATATGTTCCAGATCTATATTGCCCTGTCTGACAGGTCGGAACCCTATGAAATACGCAATGATCCGAAGAACCGCCAACTGTTCGATCCCGAAGACGACGGCATCATCGCTTACGGTGAATATACTTCCAGTGAAACAGTCTCTACTTACAAGCAGCTGGAAATTCCTCTGGAATACCGCGCAACAAACCGCACTCCGAAGTATATCATCGTCGTAGCTTCCTCAAGCAAATACGGCGACTACTACATCGGCGGTGTGGGCAGCAAGCTCTGGCTGGACGAAATGGAACTGGTTTATGAATAATGGAAAGATAAGATACATATGAAAAAGATACTACGACAAATCATGGCATTGGCCACCCTCTGCTGGGTCATGGCAAGCTGCTCCGATGATACTTTTAATCAAGAATACGGAGAGGGCATGGGCTATTTGCACCTGACGTTAGGAAAGGTGGATGTGGAGCTTACCTCGACCACTAAGGCCGATGCAGGTTCGCTCCCCGATGATCTTATACCGACAACCGCGGATTTCATGATCGATATTAAACAAGGTAGCATTTCCGCCGAGGGCTTCCCCAAGAAATACAGCGAACTGACAGAAGAAGGAGTTGAATTAAAGGCAGGAGGTTATACGGTTACAGCTTATTACGGCGAGAACGGGCTGATACAGGCTACGCCCTACTTTTCCGGTACATCTACAGTTGAGATTTATCCCGGAAAGTCAGCTGAGACAACCATCAACGCTGTTTTGGCGAACGCGATGCTTGTCCCTGCCGTCAGTGAGAGTTTACAAAACCATTATTCCGACTGGACGCTGACGGTCAAGTCAGGAGATGTGTCCATGACATTGGCGGATAAAGACAAGTCGAACGGTTATCTGTTTGCAAAAGCAGAACAACCGGTGAACGCCGTGTTCGAAGGAACTAACGCATTGGGAAATCCAACCTCCCAAGAGTGGACGGTTATCTCCTCGCCTGCGGCACAGACGAAATATGTGATCCAGTGTGATCCGGATTTGTCGATATTCTCTAATATCCAATTGACAGCGACCGCTACGCATACTTATGAGGAAGGCTCTTTGACCGGAACTGATGTTGCCCTGAGTCTTGCCACCAATGGCGCTCCTTTAGAGTTGGTGGATGGCTGGAATATTCAACTTTTATATAATAATACCGCTATCCGTACTTATACTTCCAAACCAGAGAATGGCACGTTGATGGACGTTACAGATGGTTGGCCTTATGTACCGCATGCTAGTACGTTAGCGGCTTCTATCCATTTGAAAACAGGAGAGATGATAAATTTAACATCTGTAGCTATAGAAGAAATTCCAGATCCTGAGTTTTCAACCACAGTATCCGCAAACACCAGCTATTCGGTTTATAAAAGTTCCGGAGCAGATGCGGCCAACACAAAGGATGGCTCCAGTATTTTTGATATAAACGCTACAGCAACTATTGCGCCAGAAATTTCAAGAAATTCCAATTACTTTGATATCTTGAAAGTAGCTTATACGACGGATAGCGGGCAGAGTTCGGGGGAATTATCATATGGAGAAGCAACTCAGTTTAACTCTCTTGCTTGGCAAAAGCATGCGTTAACGGCTACCGTTTCTTTTGATGGGGTTGAGAAAACTTCATTACCCGTAGAATGTGATGTTACGGGGTTACCGTATACACCTTCAGCAATGATTGAATCTGATTGGGATTTAGCAAGTCGGAATTGTAAATATGACAATGGTATTATTCAATTAGGAGGTATCGCAGGTAGTGGAGAATGTACAGCAACATCTAAATGGGCATTTTATATACCGAATAATATTGAAGTGAAATTAAACACAAATGCGACCGTAAGAGACTACCATTATAACATCATTATATCTATATGGTGTGAAACAACATTTACCGTAAAGATAAATGGAACAACAATAATATCTCAAGCAGGAAATAGACAGGATAATGATAATACCGGGAAAAATTACACATTATCTGGAACCGGAATCTTTTCTCCGAATGCTTGTGAAGTAAAATTAAATAGCTCGTATGAGGCTGCAGGCCCTTGGTCTAAAGTTCATACTTTACATATATTATATAACTAATTAATAATATGCATAAACAAATCCTATACACCCTTTCCCTGATGGGATTGTTATCGTTCGCCGCTTGTTCGAACGAAGAGAATCCGTTGCTTTCTGAAGAGACGGGCGAGATCCGTTTCTCTGTGGTGGACACGACCGAGGTGGAGATTACGACCAAAGCGTCTTTCAACTTCGACGTGAATGAGTTTAAAGTCAGCCTCAGCCGCGGAGACAAGCCGATCTTTTCCAACAAGAGATATGGCGACATCGCGGGAAGCGTCATGACCTATTCCGCCAGTTCGGATTATGTGCTGACAGCGGAAAGTTGCACCGAAACTGAGGCGGAAAGCGCAAACCAAGGTTGGGGTCAAGCCCGTGCAACAGGTGAAGAAAAATTTGCTGTCAACGCCAATGAATCAAAGACCGTAACAGTCAACTGTGGTCTGGCGAACTCGTCGGTCAGTGTCGACTTTAGCGACTACATAACAAGCATGTACACGAGCTATTCCATCGAGCTTCACGCGACCGACGCGACCAGCCGCACCTTTACGTTCGACAAAAGTAACTATACCTTTAAAACCGCCTATTTTAATGTAAGTGAATCTAAACGAGAACTGGCATACACGGTTACTTTACCTTCTTTTGAGAAGCCTCATACCGGAACATTGACTTTGGAACCTTCCAAAAGCTATAAGCTTTCGGTGAAAGTAAAGGGCGAAGGTACAAACGCCACTGTCACGCTTAACGTTACAGCAGACGGAACTTTGTTAGAGGAAATAACTCTGACGGAGAAAATCAATCCCTATCAGTAACCCGTTCTCAATAAACCAACACTATTCACCCAACTCAAAACGATCGTCAATCCATAACAATCCTTATGCGCCCCAACTCCCCCAAAGCCTGGCTTCTGGCCGCACGCCCCAAGACGCTGACGGCCGC
>ERZ779664.1222-NODE-1222-length-10740-cov-3.674778_pt1 | contig 10740 bp, 9 predicted proteins | sample MGYA00511478_ERZ779664 | MGnify/ENA primary metagenome ERZ779664 (study PRJEB29588, sample SAMEA2160437) | human gut metagenome | biome: human gut; feature: human-associated habitat; material: faeces | place: Denmark | collected 2008/2010 ...
AATTGTAGCTCCCGGAATTGTGAAACTACCCTCAGCAGTAGCCATCAGTATATAAGTGAAAGTAATACTGCTGGTTGAGGTCGATACCCCATTAACTATTTGCATACTACTTTGCTGAGAGCGACTGGGACCCATCAGTACGTCAAATCCCTTAATAGAGGGAGCACGGAAATCTCTCACCTTCTGTGTAGTCACTGTATATGCCAGTCTGAACTGGTCTCCCACCGCTACAGCATCAGGAGCTGATGCGGTAAATGACACCTTGTCATCAGCCAAAGCTTGCAGACTGACTACTACCAGTGCTATCCATAAGAAAATCAATTTTCTCATATATTATCGTATCTTTTATTATTTACCAATCCTTTTCCAAACGACCACCCTGGATAACTTGCTGTTTTTTCACCTTATCCTGTACATCTTTCTCATCCTGCATCACCGACTTCAAAAGCTGTTCTGCATTTTCCTTTGACATCTGATTTTCTTGTGGCTGAGGAGGTTGCTGCTGTTGATCCTGGTTCTGCTGATCTTGTTGATTTTGGTCTTGTTTGTCTTTATCTTGTTCTTTTTCCTGCTCCTTTTTGTCCTGATTCTGATCTTGGTTTTGGTCTTGATTCTGCTGATTCTGTTCCTGATCTTTCAACATTTTCTGAGCCAAAGCCAAGTTATAACGCGTCTCGTTATCTTTCGGATTATTACGTAGTGACTCTTTGTATGCTTCCACAGCTTTGGCATAATCCTTACCGGAGTGGAATATTACTCCCATATTATGATAGATTTGAGCAAGATTACCCTTATCTTTCTCCATTTTAGTGGCAGCAACAAACTGCTCCATAGCCTCCTGCAACTTATTCTGTTGCATAAGCGTATTACCCAGATTATACATGGATATCGCCGACTTCGGATTCACATCAATAGCCTTCCGATAATTCACTTCAGCATTTACATACGTACTATCTTTATAAGCACGGTTTCCCTTACGAATATAGTCGCGTTCCGCTTTCTGTGCAGAAACTGAAATAGCCGTCAGTAGCAGCAAGATAATTCCGATAGTTCTATTTCTCATCATCATACCTTTCTTCCTTTTTAAACAGATGGATATTACGGAATAACGGGTTTTTACGTTCCAAAATCAGCATTTCAGCCAACAACAGTAACAATATAATCCATGCAACAGCCTGGAATTGTTCGTTGAACTCTGTATAAACCTGTGTTTCTACATCCGCTTTCGCCATTTTATTAATCTCCTGAGCAATCACCTTTTGTGCAGCATTTGAGTTGTCTACACGCACATAAATCCCATCTCCTGCCTGAGCTATTTCCTGACACATCTGCTCATTCAAGCGGGTTACAACCACGTTTCCATCACGGTCACGGCGGAAGTCATTGGTTCCTTCTACGGGGATAGGTGCACCATCAGGCATACCCACACCCAGAACACTGACTTGAATACCTTTTTCTGCAGCAGCCTTGGCAGCTTCCACAGCTCCGCCTTCATGGTTTTCACCGTCAGTAATAACGATGACGGCACGCCCTACTCCTTCCTGGGGTGTAAAACTGCGGGTAGCCAGATTAATAGCTGCACCGATAGCCGTACCCTGCTTGGATATCAACGACGGATTAATAGATTCCAAAAACATCTTGGCAGAAATATAATCGCTTGTAATAGGCAACTGTGTAAAGGCATCACCGGCAAACACAATCATACCTACCTTATCATTCTCCATCTTGTCAACCAATTGTGCTACCAGTCTCTTGGCCTTCTCCAGACGACTGGGTTGTACATCTTGTGCCAACATAGAGTTAGAAATATCCAACGCAATCATTACCTCTACTCCCTGACGCTTCACAGTCTCCAACTTAGAGCCAAACTGCGGACGTGCCAGCAATACAGCAAACAGTCCGATTGCAGCAAACACCAGCCAAAACTTCACATCCGGACGATATTTAGATACATCCGGCATCAACTGTGCCATTAGCACCGGGTCGCCAAACTTGCGGATCGCTTTCCGTCTCCGATAATTGGAGTACAGGTAGAAAGCCGCCAAGAAAGGCAACAGGAGCAACAGGTATAAATATGTAGGTTCTTCAAATCGAAACATCTTTCTATGTACAATTTAGTAATTTACAATTAATGCATTGTTTTAAGGTATCTTCTTCAAGATAGAATTACGAAGCAATACTTCAAGTAACACGCACAAGAATGCCGCCAAAGCAAACCAACGGTATTCTTCCTGGCGCTTGCTGTATTCCTTCACATTCAACTTGGTTTTCTCCAACTTATCAATCTCCTCATATACCTCTTTCAGCTTAGAATTACTGGTGGCACGGAAATAATTACCTTCTGTGGTAGCCGCAATCTGCGTCAGTGTCTTTTCATCAATCTCCACCGGCATATTGACATACTGCATAGTGTTACCCACCGGATAAGGATACGGAGCCATTCCGTTCGTACCTACACCAATAGTATAAACACGAATACCAAAACTCTTAGCTATTTCTGCCGCAGTCAGCGGAGATATATCTCCTTTATTATTTGTACCATCCGTCAACAGAATGATTACTTTAGACTTCGCTTTACTGTCTTTCAAGCGGGTAACGGCATTAGCAATACCCATACCGACTGCTGTTCCATCTTCAATAATACCACACTTAATGCCTTGAAACAGATTCAGAAGCACTGCATGATCCACCGTCAACGGACATTGCGTAAAACTTTCACCGGCAAATAAAGTTATACCGATATTATCATTGGGCCGACCATTAATAAACTCCGCAGCCACATCTTTAGCAGCTTCCAGACGATTCGGTTTCAAATCCTCTGCCAGCATACTGGTAGATACGTCGATGGCCATCATAATATCTATACCTTCAATTTCACTGTTTTGCCAGCTATTAGTAGTTTGAGGACGCGCCAACACTACGATAATCAATGCCAAAGCAATAATCCGTAACATAAAAGGCACATGCAACAAATAGTTCTTATAACTCTTCGGCGTATGAGCATATACACGAGCATCCGAAATCTGAAGTGTAGCTTCATTATTCCTCCGCCTCATGATATACCATACTATATAAGGTATAAGCAACAGCAGCAAAAACAAATATTCAATATTGGCAAAAACCATTGTATTTACTATTTAACAATTTACTATTTAAGATTGGAGTTACCCTTAAATTCTACTACTACGCAAAATAATTGTATAACTGCATTCCAATATAAACGAACGAACCAATCAAGGCAACCGACAATACTACGATGCCTATGCCCAGCAATATTTTAGTACGCAATGAACGTTTCTCAATGATGGTAATTTCAGTGGGTTGCGGTTTTGCATTCTCCACTTCTTTCTCCTTGGTTTCATTGATAAATTCAATGGCATTGATCAGATTCGCATCATTTTCGTTCATCAACGGATTATGTTTAGCGAACTTCACCAAATCGGCAGTCTCAAAAAGAGAACGTAAATCTGCAATAGCTTCTTTATCTTGCATTTCAAGCAGCTTTTCTATAATCTCCGAAGAGGTCATTTCCAAAGCATTGAAACCAAAACGCTCTTTAATATACGTACGCAAAATATCTGTCAATTCCGTGTAATACTCCTTCGGCTGTCCCTTTTGCCATACTTTTTCCCCTTTGATACGCTCTATTTCTTTCATCGCCATCTGATGCGGAGGTAACTTCGGTTCAACCTTTACCTTACGGATGATAGGTTTATTGTCACAGATACGCATGATCAGATAGATAAGTAATAATGCAATCGGAATAAGCAATATGCCACAGGTGATAATCCCATACCAATCTTCCCACACAAAAGGAGGTTGCATTACTGTCTTCGGACCAAAAAACTGTTCCGGATTCTCTGGATCCAATGGCACATTCATCGAATATACCTTCAGTGCCAATGCCTTCGAACGATATGCCTTATTATCCACCAATACTTCCATCGGTGGCAGATAATACAATGCCGAGTCGAATGATGTAACAGTATACTCCTGCGTAATCAGCATTCGTTTATCATCATTTATATACTGCGTATCCGGCTTTGCAACATCTATAATCTCCACACCACTTACCAGTGTATCCGTATAAACAGGGAAAATAGCCCGTTTATCGGCATCCAAGGCTACCTGAAGTTTAATCTTCGCCTGGTCACCGATATAAATTTGCAGAGAATCAATGGTAGCATCTACTGTTACCGACTGAGCCACTGCCTTGCCAGTCAACATCCCCAATAGGGTTATCAGAAATAGATATCTTTTCATTTTTCCGATTAATTTCGTTTCGCAAACAAATTCATCAATGCTTTGACATAGTCCTGATCGGTGCGTACCGACACATTATCGACATTACTTTTAGTGAATGTTTCGTTCAGTTCCACCTGTTTATTCACCCACCAGTCGTGATGAGCACGACGAACAGCACGCGACGAAGTATCAATCCACTGCTCATGTCCGGTCTCAGCATCCTTTATTTTCATCAAACCGATAGCCGGCAGTTCCTCTACCCTGCGGTCATACACCTGGATAGCCACCATATCATGTTTCCGGTTGGCGATAGTCATTGCATTCTTAAAGTTCCCCTGATCGATGAAATCGGATAACAGGAAGGCTGTACAACGACGCTTCATCACGTTTGTCAGATATTCCAGTCCGAGCCGGATATCAGTCCTTCGACTCTCCGCTTTAAAGTCAATCAGTTCGCGAATAATATATAAGATATGCTTACGCCCTTTCTTAGGCGGAATGAATTTCTCTATCCGGTCAGAGAAAAAGATAACCCCGATTTTATCGTTGTTTTGTATAGCCGAAAAAGCCAACGTTGCAGCTATTTCCGTCACCATATCCTTTTTCATCTGCTTCACCGTACCGAATTCCAAACTACCGGAAACATCCACCAGCAACATAACGGTCAGCTCGCGCTCTTCTTCGAACACCTTCACGTAAGGCTTATTGAAGCGAGCGGTCACGTTCCAGTCAATGTCGCGTATGTCATCGCCAAACTGATATTCGCGTACCTCGGAAAATGCCATACCCCTACCCTTGAAGGCCGAATGATACTGGCCAGCAAAGATATTGTTGGATAATCCGCGCGTCTTGATTTCAATCTGACGGACTTTTTTTAACAGTTCACTTGTTTCCATCTATATCGTTAAATAATTCCGTTAATAAATACCGGCAACGTTCTTTAAAAACGTTGGCAAGATTCTTTAAAAACGTTCACACCATTTATTAACAGGTCTCGGAAGACCTTTTTAAAAATGCTTACTTAATTAAGGTACTTCAACCTTATTCAGTATTTTGCTGATGATCTCGTCAGAAGTCAGGTTGCTGGCCTCTGCTTCATAAGTCAATCCGATACGATGACGCAATACGTCATGAGCCACGGCACGAACATCTTCAGGAATCACATAACCACGACGTTTGATGAAAGCATAAGTACGGGCAGCTAATGCCAGATTGATAGAGGCACGGGGAGAACCACCGAAACCAATCATATCTTTCAGTTCCTTCAGATCATATTTCTCCGGATAACGGGTAGCAAATACAATATCAACAATGTAGCGTTCAATCTTCTCATCCAGATATACCTGACGAACAACTTTACGTGCTTCAATAATCTCCTGAGCTTTCAGAATAGGCTTCACATTGAATTTATCGCCATTGATATTCTGGCGGATAATCATTTTTTCTTCTTCTATCTTTGGATAGTCGATAACCACTTTCAGCATGAAACGGTCCACCTGTGCTTCAGGCAGCGGATAAGTACCTTCCTGCTCAATAGGATTCTGTGTAGCAAGTACAAGGAAAGGTTCGGGCAACGGGAATGTTTCCGTACCAATAGTTACCTGACGTTCCTGCATCGCTTCCAGCAAAGCACTCTGTACCTTAGCCGGAGCACGGTTAATTTCATCTGCCAAAACGAAGTTGGCAAAAACAGGTCCTTTCTTTACTTGGAACGTTTCGTCTTTCTGACTGTAAACCATTGTACCGATAACGTCAGCAGGCAGCAAATCGGGAGTAAACTGTACACGACTGTATTGTGCATCGATCAATGAGGCAAGCGTCTTAATCGCCAATGTCTTTGCCAAACCGGGCACACCTTCTAATAATACGTGTCCATCAGACAGCAAACCGATTAACAATGACTCTACCAGATGTTTTTGTCCTACGATGATCTGGTCCATACCAGCAGTAAGGTTGGTAACAAAAGAACTTTGTCTTTCAATCCGCTCGTTCAGTTCGCGGATATCAATTGTTTCAGCCATAAATACTATTATTTTTATTGTTTAAATTCCATTGATTTCTCCAGTATGCTACTGGTAATTATTTTTTTCGCTCCCAAAAGTACAGGAATAAATTAACCATACCAACTAATTTTTATTAAAAAACAATTAGATTAAACTACTTTCATAGAGTTTAGTAGTTAACAATAGTTTCTGAAAAGAATTTCAAATTCGCAGACAGGAATAAATAGCAAATCACCCCTGCAAGTGAAGTATTATCAACTTGCAGGGGTGCAATATTTTCTTTTATTTCTTTTCAAGCTCCGGTATCTTGATTACAGTACCATACGGCACATGATCGGGATTCTTTATAACACCCGAATTATACTTCACAATATAGGGCCACAGGGCCTTAGTCCCGTAAAAGCGAAGTGCAACCTTTGTCAGAGTTTCTCCTTCCTGGATAGTATGAGTAGCTTTCGTTCCTACAATCTTATAATTTACAGAGTCTGGCTCAAAAGGAGTTGCAGCAGCTTTCTTTGTCTCTTTTTTAGGAGCAGTAGCAGGAGTCCCCTGTTTTGCAACCGGTTTCGGCTCTTCAACAACTTTAGGAGTAACAACTTCTGCCACAGTATCTTTCTTCGCAACCACAGTTGTGGTATCTTTTCGAACAATACTATCCGTCAGAGCGACCGGAACGGCCGGCTTCTCCACCTTTTCATCAGCAACTTTCTCTGTTGATGGCGTAGACATCCTATCCAGTAAATCCGGATAATACATAAAAGTAACAGCACCTACACACAATAATACTACAAGCACTACAATTCCGATAAAAAACTTCATGGTGGAACTGCCTGCTTTATTCACAGGAGGTGATGGAGGCTCAGGAACCTCATAAGTAGGCACTAAATCTTCTTCCTCGGACGGAAGAGCCGATTCAGCCTGATAAACAGAAGGCGTTTCTTCCGAAACTGGTTCTTCTTTTATATCCTCTACGGTTTCCTCAACAGTCTGAATCACTTCTTCTTCAGCCGTCTCCATCAATTTTTCTTCAGCAATTTCAGTTTTCTCTTCAATTACTTCAGCCACTTCCTCTATACTTTCTATGGATTCCTCTGTAATCTCAACAGCCTCTTCTATCGACTCTTCTATATTTCCTTTAGCCGTCTCCTGAACAACAACCTGTGATTCTACAACAACTGTAGAACTTTCAGGCTCTACAAAATTTTCATCTTTTTCCTCTTCCTCAGAATTATCCTCCACCGGTGTATCTTCTAACACTGTTTCATCATTCAATACCACAGTTTCAAAATGCGAAAAAGGTTTGTTTATCAAATCTTTTAAAGTTGGCTCCGGAGTAAATGAAACCTTTGTATGTCCTTGTATTTCAAAACGTTCGCCCGTATTTATATTTACGCTTTCACGACTATCCACGTCAATCAGCTTAAATGTACCCAAGCCTTTAATCTTCACATACTTATCGCTCTCCAACGATTCTTCAATCAACTGGAAAAATTCTTTCACGAAGCTCTCAGCATCCGTTTTATCCATGCCATGCTTTTCGGCAAGCAATTCTATTAAATTCTGTATGTTCAGCTTTTCATTCATATTTACGAAGGGTTACTTGAGTAGAAGACGGCATTATTTAAACTTATCTTTCAGAGTCGTACTGGGCCTATAGGTCAACACCAACTTAGGCGGAACCAGCATACGCAACTTTGTCGTTGGATTGATGGTAATACGCTCTGCTTTCTTCTTTACCTCAAAAGTACCGAAACTTTGTACAGAAACAATATTCCCTTCTTGCAGCTGTTGTGTCATGTCCGACAGCAAAGATGCAATTAGTTCGGATGTATCCTTTATGGTATATCCCAATCTTCGTGACAGTTCTGAAGTAAATTCCTTATTATTCAAAATCCAGCTATTTTTATAAAGTTCGGTGCTATATTAGCAAAACTTCCGCATATACACAAATTCTTAGGGAAAATTATTTAAATAACCTGTCCAAAAAGATCGAAATCATCGGAACTTATTATCTCTACCTGGTAAAAGTTACCAATAAGCAACGTTTGTTCACCACGCTCTATCAAGACTTCCGGATCCACTTCAGGAGAGTCAAATTCAGTACGGCCGATATAATAATCCCCTTCCAGACGATCAATAATAACTTTCATGGATTGCCCCACTTTTGCAGCGCTCAATTCGGCAGAAATACCTTGTTGAATGGACATTAATTCATCCAAACGTGCCTGCTTTACTTCCTGAGGTATTTCATCCTCATAATGTGCAGCTGCGTAAGTACCTTCTTCCTCTGAATATGCAAAAGCCCCCATTCTATCGAAACGCACCTTACGAACAAACTCTTTCAACTCTTCAAAATCCGACTCCGTTTCTCCGGGATGCCCTACCATTAAAGTAGTACGCAAATGAATACCAGGTACTTCTTTGCGGAATTGTTCTATCAGTTGATAAGTTTCTTCCTGAGTTACATGGCGGCGCATTTTCTCCAGCATTGAATTGCTAATGTGCTGAAGAGCTATATCCATATACTTACACACATTAGGACGCTCACGCATCACCCGGAACAAATCTGTAGGAAAATGTGCAGGATAAGCATAATGCAAACGAATCCATTCTACCCCGGGAATTTCAGATATACGTTCTATAAGTTCAGGAAGCATTTGCTTCTTATACAAATCCACACCATAGTAAGTCAACTCCTGAGCTATTATCTGAAACTCTTTTACTCCCTTATTCACCAAATAACGAACTTCATCCAAAATTTCCTCTACCGGTCGCGATACATGCCGCCCTGTAATAATCGGAATAGCACAATACGAACATTTCCGGTCGCATCCCTCCGATATTTTCAGGTATGCATAGTGTTTAGGAGTAGTGAGAGTACGCTCTATATGAAGTTCTTCGTGATAGGCTTTACCTAGATCCAGCAATAACTCCGCCCAGTTAAATTTACCATAAAACTTATCAACCTGCGGAATTTCAATCGCTAATTCTTTCAGATAGCGTTCAGAAAGACAACCCATTACATATAACTTTTCCAGATTTCCTTCTTCCTTTGCCTGTGCAAATTCCAGGATCATGTTAATGGATTCCTCTTTAGCATCACCGATAAAACCACAAGTATTGATAACAGCAATCTCTCCTTTAGGCTTTTCCGTATCATGAGTCACGTGATATCCGGCTTCTTCCAACTGGCGCATCAAATGCTCCGAATCCACCAAATTCTTAGAACACCCTAAAGTTATGATATCAATTGTTTTCCGTTTCATGCATTCTCCCCAAACAACGAGTCAACAAATTCTTTCTTACGGAACACCTGCAAATCTTCCATACCTTCACCCAAGCCAATATACTTAACAGGTATCTTAAACTGATCAGAAATGCCGATAACAACTCCACCTTTCGCCGTACCATCCAGCTTAGTGATAGCCATTGCGGTTACTTCCGTAGCTAACGTAAATTGCTTAGCCTGCTCAAATGCATTCTGCCCGGTAGAACCATCCAGTACCAATAGAACTTCATTAGGAGCATCAGGAACCACTTTCTTCATTACATTTTTAATCTTAGTCAACTCATTCATCAAGCCGACCTTATTGTGAAGGCGACCGGCAGGATCAATAATTACCACATCAGCATTGTTAGCAACAGCAGAGCTTAATGTATCGTAGGCCACAGAAGCCGGATCAGCTCCCATCTTTTGTTTTACGACAGGTACTCCTACCCGTCCACCCCAGATATCCAACTGTTCCACAGCTGCTGCACGAAAAGTATCCGCTGCTCCCAGATAAACGCTTTTGCCCGCTTTCTTGAATTGGTAAGCCAACTTACCAATAGTAGTTGTTTTGCCAACGCCATTCACCCCTACTACCATAATTACGTAAGGTTTCTTCGCAATCGGTGCTTCAAAATCATCTACATCGTCCGAATTATTTTCCGTTAGCAAAGCAGCGATTTCATCACGCAAGATAGTATTCAGCTCCTGCGCATTCATATATTTTTCAGATGCAGCACGCTTTTCTATACGTTGAATAATATTTAACGTCGTTTCTACACCTACATCCGAAGTTATCAGCACTTCTTCCAGATTATCAAGCACTTCATCATCTACTTTCGACTTTCCTGCCACAGCACGGGCAATCTTTCCGAATACACTTTCTTTCGTCTTAGATAATCCTTTATCTAAAGTTTCCTTCTTTTCCTTTGAGAAAAAACTAAAAAATCCCATATCCTATTTTTTTGTACAATACATTATGCCACAAAGATATAACAAAGTAATGAAAGTACGGGGATAAAGTACAAAAAAAATCCCCTTACCGGAATACGATAAGAGGATTTTATAATTAAACGTCTTTCGACGGACTATCTTATTTCTTGAAAAAGTCTTGTACTTTTTCGTTCAATACCATTTGTTCATCAAAAATGTAAGCACCAGTCTTCGGAGACTTAACCATCTTGATAACCTTTGTATAAGCACGACCTTCTTTAGAACCTTCGT
>ERZ779664.1241-NODE-1241-length-10611-cov-1.904415_pt1 | contig 10611 bp, 8 predicted proteins | sample MGYA00511478_ERZ779664 | MGnify/ENA primary metagenome ERZ779664 (study PRJEB29588, sample SAMEA2160437) | human gut metagenome | biome: human gut; feature: human-associated habitat; material: faeces | place: Denmark | collected 2008/2010 ...
GTCAGCCGTCCGTTGATCGCAGCCAGCGCGCCGAAGATGCCAACGCCGGTATACACAAGGCTATTGACAAAACGGGTGGACGGATTTGTGATAGAGGAAAAGAAAATCGCTTTCAACGAGCACGTCTGGAGACGGCCGTTGATTTCGTCGAATTTTTCGATGGCATCCTTTTCCTGCCCGAATGCCTGCACAATCTTCTGGTTGCCGATCATTTCATCGATCAAAGCGGTCTGCTCGCCTCTCGTTTCGGACTGGGCCTTGAACATGCTGAAGGTCCGTTTTGCGATAAACGAGGCCACAAACAAGGAAACCGGTGTTACCACCAGCACGACAATCGTGATGCCGACGTTGACCGAAAGCATGAAGCCGATCGTTCCCAGAATCGTAATCACACCGGTAAAGAGCTGCGTAAAGCCCATCAGCAGACCGTCCGCAAACTGATCGACGTCCGCGATGACACGACTGACGATCTCACCGTGGGCATGTCCGTCAATGTATTTGAGGGGCAGAACCTCTATCTTTTCAAACGCCTCGTTTCGAATATCCCGCACGATCTGATAGGTCAGTTTATTGTTGCAGACGTTCATAATCCACTGTGCCAGTGCGGTGATCCCGATCATGACCGCCATTTTGATCAGAACTGCAATCAGTCCGTCAAAATTGACATTACCTTTTCCAACGATGCAATCCACCGCTTTACCGATTAGCAGTGGAAGATACAGCGTGGATGCGACAGTAATCGCCGCTAAAATCACGGATAAAAGAAGGAAAAAACGGTACGGCTTCATATAGTGCAGCACTTTTTTCAGGGTCTGCGTCTGTCCTGCTTCCATTTTTTTTGCCATGCTCAGCATCCTCCTTTCTCTGCCTTACCCGCATTGGCGGCGTTTTCACGCACTGCCTTCGCCGCCTTTTCATCGAACTGGGAATAATAAATTTCCTGATAAACCGGACAGGTTGCAAGCAGCTCCTCATGGGTTCCAAGTCCGGCAGCCTTTCCATCGTCCAGCACCAGAATTCGATCTGCATGCTGAATGGAGGACGTTCTCTGGGAAACGATAAAGACCGCAGGATTTCCTTCCATATTTCGGATCGCTTTTCGAAGCGCCGCATCCGTCGCATAGTCGAGGGCAGACGCGCTGTCGTCCAAAATCAGGATCTCCGGCTGTCTGACAAGGGCACGGGCAATGGTCAGACGCTGTCTCTGACCGCCGGATAAATTCTTGCCTCCCTGCTCGATTCTGCTCTCGAGCTGTCCGTCTTTTTTCTCAACAAACTCTTTTGACTGGGAAATTTCCAGCGCTTTCCACATTTCTTCTTTGGACGCGTCCTTCTTTCCCCAGCGCAGATTCTCTACAATGGTTCCGGCAAACAGCACTGCTTTCTGCGGCACGATGCCAATCCTGCTGCGCAGCACTTCCGGGCTGTACTCTTTGACGTCCACGCCGTCTACCAGGACACGTCCCTTTGTTACATCGTAAAAACGGGGGATCAGATTGACCACACTGGATTTACCGGAACCCGTACCGCCGATGATGCCGATCGTCTCACCATGCTTTGCCGTAAAGCTGATGTCCGTCAGCGATTCGCTGCCCGCTCCCGCATAAGTCAGACACACATGGTCGAATACAACCGCAGGCGCATTTTTGTCCGTCTCAATTTTCTGTTCCACATCAGCCAGCTCCATACTGTTTTGCACTTCCAGCACGCTCTGCACACGGTTGCCGCAGGCGATCGCTTTTGTCACCGTGATAATCAGATTCGCCAGCTTGACAAGCTCTACCAGAATCTGGGACATGTAATTGACAAGCGCTACGATCTGTCCCTGGGTCAGGATGCCGGAATCTACGCGGATTGCGCCGGTATACAACAGCGCAATGATCGAAACATTGACGATCACATAAGTAATGGGGTTCATCAGACCGGAGATTCTGCCGACGTATTTCTGCAGCCCGGTCAGCGTTTCATTTTTTTCCTGATAACGGCTTAATTCTTCCTCTTCTTTATTAAAAGCGCGGATGACGCGTACGCCTGTCAGGTTTTCCCGGGTCAGACCCAGCACCTGATCCAGCGCCGCCTGCACCTTTTTGTACAGAGGCATCGTCCAGAGCATGATGCCGAACACGACGATGGAAAGCAGCGGAATCGTCACCACGAAAATCAGCGCCGCCTTTGCATCTACGGTAAACGCCATAATCATCGCGCCGAACACAATAAAGGGTGAACGCAAAAACAGGCGCAGCACCAGATTGACACCGGATTGTACCTGGTTGATATCACTCGTCATTCTCGTGATCAACGTAGACGTGCCGAGGGTATCCATTTCCGTATAGGAGAGTCCCTGGATGTGCGCAAACAGCTCATGGCGCAGGCGGGTGGAAAATCCGGTCGCCGCTTTCGCCGCAAAATACTGTGCTGTAATCGAGCAGACCAGTCCGATGACGCCCAGCGCAATCAAAAGCATGCACATCCTCACGATGTACGGTTTGTCCGATCCGCCGATACCCTGATCGATCACCGCAGCCATTACCAGCGGGACAAACAGCTCAAACAGTGCTTCCAGCATTTTAAACAAAGGGGCGAGCACGGTTTCCTTTTCATACCCTTTCAAATAACAAAGCAGTTTCTTCACGTCTTGTCTTCCTCCATTCGGTCTTTTTATCTGCCAAAAATCCGATTATAGCCATAGGGCAGCGGTCGTCCGAACAGATCCGGCCATCGAATGCTCTCTACCACGCCTTCCGTCTTTTCTGCCGCTTCCTGATTGTCCGGATTATCCGGAATTCGGTTCTCACACTGCACATTTTCGCAGCTGCCGCATACGCCGGCGCAGCGTACGCCCTCCTTTGTCAATTCTGCCCAGAACACGACGCTTTTTTTTGGGATCAGGCAAAGGCTTTCGTTGCAGGTGATGTAGGCAGCGGTATATTGACCATCGCAGTCAAGCAGTTTCAGCAGCGCCGGAAGCTGTTCAATCGGCTCGCTGCTGCTTCCCAAAAAGCTCATCTGCTTCACAAACCATCCGGTTCTTCGATGAATTTCCGCATGGAACCGGCTATAGGCTTCCATCAGAGCTTCTCCGGCGAGCGTTTCAACCATATAGCTTTCCAGCAACATATCCTGCTTTTGAAGCTTTTCCTGCAGCTCATCCACTCCTTTTCCAAGTGTCATTGACGCTGCCAGTCGATCTTCTTTTTCCGGACACGCTGCGAACCTGCAGCTGATCTGATCACTGCAGGTATCCTTTAGCCGGGTGCACAGCTGCTTGAGCTGCTCACGCTCATCTTCCGGAAAATGATAGCGTGCAAGCGTCCGTGCTGTAAGGAGAGCTGTGCCCGCGATCGGAAGCACTACAGATTGCGGCATAGCGTAAACGGACGGAATGACGGATTGCGCAGATGCTGTGCCTACAGGCTGACGTGTCGATTGTGCACCTGCCGTGCCCCGCGGTACGATCATAACGGACGCTCCTGCAGAATCTCCGCAAAATATCCCATATGGGACACCGGCTCCCCGGCGCAGTACAGATGAGACGTGTCTCCCAGCATCTGCGTCCGGAACATCCCATAGCCCTGCTCCACCTCTTCCGTACTCACAACCGTCACGGAAGACGGCGGCAGAAACATCGTATGATTCAGACACACCGGAGAAATGGAAAGCAGATGGGACAGCATATAAAATGTCACTCCCATATGGCAGAACAGCACGATTGTGTCCTCATTATGCTGCTTCGTGCGATATAAGCGTCCCTCCCTGTGGTAACCGTGTTTTGCGAGGATGCCGTCTAAGCCATCGCAGACTTTCTGATAGGTCTCTGCAACCGGACCGCTTTTCATCAGATCCGTTTCCAGAAAACGATCTATATTCAGCAAATCCGGCTCTTTTGTCCAGTAAGCGGGCTTTAAATCCCAGCTCAGCCGGTTCTTTCCGGTTTCCGGGTCAACGACACAGGCATCGAATTCGCGCATCCAATCACATGTCACAGCCTCCCTGCCGCATTCCTTCAGCGTAAACGAAGCCGTATCCTTCGCCCTGCCAAGCGGCGAGCAGTAAAATTCATCCACCTTCCAACGCTTCGTGCGCTCAGCAAGAAGCTTCGCTTCCCGCCAGCCCTTTTCTGTCAGGCTGTCAATTGAATAATCCGGTTCTGCATGTCGAATAAAAATCAGTCGCATCGACCCTCTCCTCCTTTTGTATCTCCCCATTTTTCAAATTGTTATGTAGTTTTTTCTGCTATGCAGCAAACATGTTTTCATGTTACTCCATTTCCACAGAAAAATCCAGCGCCAATTCTGCGTTCCGACAGCGTAGCGCAGTGAAATTTTTTACGAATACCAACCTCATTCCGCGCAGCGCGCTCTATGCTTCCATCCCAGATACCGCGTTTTATCCAACGGTGCCCGGTGCACCCGGTGCATCCTGCTTCTCCTGTGTCCGACGGGCGCCCCGCAGGCAGCGCGAAAAAACCGCATATCCCAGCAGCGCACCCACGCAGTTCAGCAAAATATCATCCACATCAAATGCGCCGAATGCCGTAAAAAGCTGAAACAGCTCGATACAGCAGACAAGCACGAACGCGTCCAGAAACAGAATCCAGAATCGTCGGCTCTCCTTTTGCAGAAACGGCAGTAAGAAGCCAAGCGGCACAAAAGCAAGCACGTTGCCGAAAAGATTTTCAAAGCTGTTTAATTTTCCCCAGTAACGGATATACATCCGAATCGTCTTAAATAAAGTGAAGTTGGCGGTTCCAAGTCCCTCCCAGACAACCTCCTTTGTCCAGGAAGCAGCGATCGCCTCCAGCCGCGCAAGGGGATACTTAAAAACAATCACCTTGAGCAGCACAAGAATATAAAAGAAAAACACAGTCTTGAGAATGTGCTTTGTTTTCCGACTGCTTTCATCCTCTGTAAAAAGACTGTGTCCCAGTTGATTCCATATCTTTTTCATAAAGATCCTCTACTGATAATAAACCTCCATCAGGCAAAGTCCGGACGCCGGTGCCAGCATTCCCGCCTTCTGCCGGTCTTTTCCGTCCAGAATCGCAGCAATTTCTTCCGGTCTGCGCACCCCTAGACCGACCTCCACCAGTGTTCCGGTCAGAATGCGGACCATATGGAACAAAAATCCGTCTCCCCGAAAAGAAATCCGGATATCCGCGCCGTTTTGCTCGAACAAAATGGACTCTATCGAGCGGACAGTCGATTTTTTCTTGTTTTTTGCGGAGGTAAACGCTGCAAAATCATGCGTCCCGACCAGATACTTCGCCGCTGTTTTCATCGCATCTACATCTAACTGCTGTTCGATCTGCCATACCAGCCGTCTGTCAAACACCGCCGGGATTTTGCTGTTGTGAATCCGGTAGCAATAGGTCTTACCGACCGCATTCAAACGCGCGTGGAACCTGGGAGCAGCCTCCTGACAGGAAATAACCGCCACATCCTCCGGCAGATACTGGTTCAGCTTATCCAGAAGCTCTTCGCAGGAAAGCTCCGTATTCATATGGAAATTCGCGGTCTGCCCTAGGGCGTGCACACCTGCATCCGTCCTGCCGGATGCCTGGATTTCCACCGGAGTCCCCGCAATTTTCGAAAGCAGCGCCTCGAATTTGCCCTGCAACGTGTTCTGAGTCGTCCCCTGCCGCTGCCAGCCCTGATATCTGGTTCCTTCGTATTGAATCACAATTCTAAAGTTGCGCAAATCGTCCTCCACTCTGCGGGCGCAGCGCGCCAAAACCCCCGAACAACCAAGCGTTTCCTCAGACTTTGGCGCGCCGCCCCGAACCTCACGACAACGTTTTTTATTCCTTTTTCTCCGAAATCTCTGCCTTATCCTCCGGGGTCAGGCGGCGGAACCGGTTAAAGCCATGCACCAGGATCCGCACACTGTCAATGGTTGTGTCAAAAAATCCCGCCTGATACATATTGGCAACAATAATGCCTGCTGGAACTGCCAGGATCATGCCGGCAACGCTGCCTACCTTATAACCGATAAAAATCAAAAACAGGGTCGGAAGCGGCGGAACGCCAATGGAATCCCCAACAATTTTCGGCTGGATGAGCTGACGCAAAAGCTGTCCAACTCCCCAGATGATCAGCAGCCCGATGGCCATTTTAAAGTCTCCGCCAAGCACCTTGATCACTGCCCATGGCCACAGAACCGTACCGGTTCCGAATACCGGCAGAAAATCCAGGATCGCAATCCCGATCGAAATCAGCGCACCGTAACGCACCCGCAGGATCAAAAAGCCCACCAGCATCAGAAGATATACCCAGATCTCGATCTTTAGCTGTGCTTTGAAATATCCGCCAATGGCACCGGTCAGACTGTGATACATCACATCCCACTTTTTGCGGAAGTTCTCCGGTACATATCTGCGAAACGCAGCAATCACTTCTTCCCGCTGCGCAACGAAGAAATAAGAGGATAACAGGCACATGATGACACCGACGATGATCGTCGGGATATTTTTGGCAAAATTGCCGACTGCAGATACCGTCGGACTGCCCATATGATCCACTGCGCTGCTCAACAGCTTCATCAGCGAATTCAGAATTCTGGCAACCTGCTCCTGCACGTTTGGAGAAAAATAGTGAGAAAAGCTTTCCAGTGAGTTTCCCGCGTTGGAAATATCAGACTCCATTGCCTTCCAGAGTCCCGGCAGCTCTTCCACAAATCCCTTCAGCTGTCCTGCAAGCAGGCTCAGGATCCCGTAAATACCAGCTACGATCGCAGCGATAACTGCAATAATGACGATCGCAGAGCCTGCTTTTCTGCGGATTTTAATCTTTTCATCCAAAAAACGCACCAGCGGGTTTGCGATCATCGCGATGATCCAGCCAATTACAAAAGGCATAAAATACGAAATAACCGATGGCACAACAAATACGACAAACAGCAAGATCACTACTGCAGTGATCAGGTTTAACACCGCTTTTACATATTTTCTGGATTGTCTCCACATGCTTTAATGCCTCCGTCTTCTGAGAGAATGCTGTCGAGCAGATCATAAATTTCTTCCCGTCCCTGCTTGGAAAGAGAGGAATACGGGATGATGATCGTATCCTTCTGTGCCTCTAAGCCAACCCGAATTGCCTTGAGCTGCTTTTGGATCTGACTGCGGTTGATTTTGTCCAGCTTGGTTGCAATGATGATCGGATCAAAGCCGTAATGACGCATCCACTGATACATCTGCTTATCGTTTGCAGACGGGTCGTGCCGGATATCGATCAGCAAAAAAACCGCCTTTAGCTGCTTGGAGGAATGCAGGTATCGTTCGATCATCTTGCCCCACTGTGCCTTGACTTCCTGATTGGCTTTTGCGTAGCCATAGCCAGGCAGATCTACCAGATAAAACACTTCATTTACATTATAAAAGTTGATGGTCTGGGTTTTGCCAGGCTGGGAAGAAGTTCTCGCCAGGCTTTTCCGGTTCATGATCCCGTTGATGAGGGAGGATTTGCCAACATTACTCTTTCCGGCAAATGCAATTTCCGGCAGCATATTGTCCGGAAGCTTACTTGTAATGCCGCAGACCGTTTCCAATTGAACGGATTTGATTACCATATCAGTTGTTTCCTTTCCCGCCCACAAAAGCGTGCGCAATCACATCGTCCATCGTTTCTACAAAAAGAATTTCCAACCCATTTTTGATCTCCGCCGGAATCTCTTCAACGTCCGGACGGTTCTTTTCTGGCACCAATACTGTCTTGATTCCAGCAGTCTTTGCCGCCAGAGTCTTTTCCTTTAAGCCGCCGATGGGCAGCACTCTGCCCCGCAGCGTAATTTCGCCCGTCATCGCCAGATCGGCGCGAACCGGCGTATGGGTCAGCGCAGACATCGTAATACCGGCGGACGGTCCGTCCTTGGGAACCGCTCCCTCCGGAATATGAATATGAAAATCATTCTTTTTAAATACGTCGGGATCGATCTGATACCGCTCGCTGACCGAACGGATATAGCTCAGGCCAGTCATAGCGGATTCCTTCATCACATCGCCTAACTGTCCGGTCAGCTCCAGCTCGCCTTTGCCCGGCATCATATTGACTTCAATCTGCAGCGTATCGCCGCCCACACTCGTCCATGCCAAGCCGCGCACAATTCCGATTTCGTCCGTCTGATTTGCTTTCAGGGAATGGAATCTGGGCTTGCCGAGATATTTTTCAAGGTTCCGGTCGTTGACGCGGATACAGCTTTTATCCTCTTTTAACAGCTCTCTCGCTGCTTTCCGGCAGATCTCCCCAAGCTTTCGCTCCAGACCTCTGACACCGGCTTCTCTTGTATAACCCTCAATCACGCTGCGCAGTGCATTATCACTGACGATCAGCCGTCCCTGCATACCGTTTTTCTTCAGCTGCTTGGGCATCAGATGCTCCCGTGCGATGTGAAACTTTTCCGCAGCGGTATAACTGCTGACCTCGATCACTTCCATACGATCCAGAAGCGGACGCGGAATTGTCTCGGTCGTATTTGCCGTCACAACAAACAGCACCTCCGATAAATCAATCGGAATTTCCACATAATGATCACGGAAATTGCGGTTTTGTTCGGCATCCAGCACTTCCAGAAGCGCCGAAGCGGTGTCTCCTTTATAGTCGCTCGAAACCTTATCCACCTCGTCCAGCAGCATCAGCGGGTTTTTCACGCCTGCCTGTCTCAAACCATTGACAATCCGTCCGGGCATCGAGCCGACATAGGTTCTTCTGTGTCCCCGGATCTCCGCCTCATCCCGCACACCGCCAAGGCTGATGCGGACGTATTTTTTATTCAACGCCTCTGCAACGCTGCGTGCAATCGAGGTTTTACCGGTTCCGGGAGGTCCTACCAGACAGATAATCGGGCTTTCTCCCTGCTTGGTCAGCGCGCGCACCGCCAGAAATTCCAGCATACGCTCCTTTACCTGTTCCAGACCATAATGATCCCGGTCAAGAATCTCCTCCGCGCGAGTCAGGTCGGAGGTTTCGCGGGAGGTTTTGTCCCACGGAAGCTCCAGAAGTGTCTCGATATAGGCACGTTCCACACCGGACTCTGCACTGTTTGTGGAAAGCCGTTTGAATCTGGAGATTTCTTTTGCGATCTTTTCCTTTACTTCTTTAGAGGCTTTGAGCTGCTGCAGCTTTTCTTCATACAATGCTGCATCCGACGCATCGTCCTCCCCCAGCTCCTCCTGAATATATTTCAGCTGTTCCCGCAAAATGTAATCTTTTTGGTTTTTATCCACACGTTCCCGCACTTTTTCCGTCAGATCCGTGCGGATTCTGGCAACCTCTACCTCCGTCGCAAGCACCTCTGCCAGCGCTTCGAAACGGCTTTCGAGATCCACCTGCTCCAAAATTTTCTGCTTTACGGTGTAATCTGCCGGAATATTTTCGATAATCTGATCCATCAGCTTACCAGGATCGTGAATTTCCTCCATATGGCGCAGAAGCGTCCGTCCCGTTCTGGGATAATATTTGCAATATTCTGTGAAACGATCGCGCGCGCTGCGCAGCATCGCTTCTTTCCTGCTTTCGTCCATTGCCGGCACTTCCAGCACCTCGATGTCGCCACCGAGCCATTCCCACTCTCCAAAAAGCGTCCTAAGACGTCCTCTGCAAACGCCCTCTACGAGAACGCGAACCAGATTGTCCGGCAGCTTCGTGACCTGTTTTACCTTTGCAATACAGCCGATCTGGTACAGATCCTCTGCCTGCGGGTCCTCCGTCTCAGCATGGCACTGGGTTACCAGAAATACCTCCTGATCTTCGCTCATCGCCTGTTCTGCCGCCAGAATGGACTTCTTGCGGATCAGGTCAAAATGTATCATCGTATCCGGCAGGATCGTCATGCTGCGCAGGGCGATCACCGGAAGTTTTTTGAAATTTTCCATCGTATGCTATCTCCTATTGATGCGGAGTTTAGGATAAAATCCTGCGGAGTATTTTTTATCGTATGGAAACGAAGTTTCCTATACGATAAAAACGCCGTCCGTATCTGTCGCGGGCGGCGTCTTTTACTGTCATTCTATTTTGCTTCTTTAAAGCCGTCCAGAAGTCCCTGTTTTTCACGCCGTACCACCATCGGTTTTCCGGTTCCTTCTACCGCTTCTTTTGTAATTACGCACTGTGTAATGCTCGGATCGGAAGGGATCTGATACATCACATCCATCATCGTCTTTTCCATGATGGAGCGAAGTCCTCTGGCGCCTGTCTTTCTCTCCAGCGCGAGGTCAGCGATCTTTTCAATCGCTTCCTTCTCAAAGGAAAGCTTTACATGGTCGAATCCAAAGAGCTTCTGATACTGCTTGATCAGCGCATTCTTCGGCTCCATGAGGATTCGGATCAATGCCTCTCTGTCCAGTCCCTCCAGCGCTACCGTAATCGGCACGCGTCCGACGAACTCCGGAATCAGTCCGAACTTCACCAGATCCTGCGGAGTTACATCCGCATACAGCTCGCCTGCCTTGCGCTCTACGTTGGAAGAAATCTGTGCGTTGAAGCCGATGCTCTTTTTGTCCAGTCTGGATTCCACGATCCGCTCGATGCCGTCAAAGGCGCCGCCGCAGATGAACAGGATGTTCTTGGTGTTGATCTGGATGAACTCCTGCTGCGGGTGCTTGCGGCCGCCCTGCGGGGG
>ERZ779664.1242-NODE-1242-length-10603-cov-2.040292_pt1 | contig 10603 bp, 1 predicted proteins | sample MGYA00511478_ERZ779664 | MGnify/ENA primary metagenome ERZ779664 (study PRJEB29588, sample SAMEA2160437) | human gut metagenome | biome: human gut; feature: human-associated habitat; material: faeces | place: Denmark | collected 2008/2010 ...
CTTTAAGTTCCATTTTTCATACCTCCGTTATTTTTATATTTTGTAAATCAAAGAAAAGTTTACCTGCTCATCAGCAACGAAATTGTAAGCCTGTTTATTGAGCGGAGTAAACTGCAACCAAGCTGATTTATTTACATTTCCTCTGAACATACCGCCGTTTTTGCTTATGCCGATATTGTGAACAATCACATCCGATTTGTTTGGAAACGGCATATTGAGCAAAGATATTGCAGATGTTCCGCCTAAAGTTGTTGCGTTCATAATGACGGTGACATTTACAATAACGATATCGCCAATTTTTTCATAAAGGCAAGTTGCAGATTTTATTTTATCAATCAAAGTTGAGTACGGTGTAAGCGTTGATGTACCAAGTTCGATATTTGACGAATCGTACTTTGTCGATACTACACTTGTTAATGATGCGATGGATGCGTTGATATCTGTGCTATCAGCCTTTTCATTAATGCTACTTGTGAGGTTGGTCACGGTGTTGTTAAAGTCGGTACGGTTCACTTTAAGTCTTATTGCCGTTGTATTTGCCTCTGCACGCTGTTTTACCTCATTGACAACATCTGTATCGGCTTTATTGGTTAATGCTGTGTTGAGGCTTTCAAGGCTTGCATTTACACTTTTCTGATTGTTTGCAATTGTTGTGTTGATTGTTTTGACAGATGCATCAACATCTGCCGAGTTTGCTTTGACTGCAAGAAGTGCATCAGATTCAGACTTAGTGTATACGGATGATACATCTGCCTTGAGCGATAACTGCTGACTGACTTTCGCTGATTCGGCTTTACTGTTAATGTTTGCTCTAACATCCGCTGACAGCTTGTTAGAGGACACGCAATTATCGGCAAGGTTATTTGTGCTTACTGTGCCTTTTGCGTTTTGTAGGGCATCTGTGATGCCATATCCTGCGAGTGTGGTACTTTTATCTGCTTTCTTCTTAACTTCTGCAAGGTATTCCTCACTTTTGTCTGAATACTGTTTCGCTCTAAGCAGAGCGTATGAAAGGGCATCGAAGTCTGATGTGCTTTCAACCTCATTGTCATTGACAGAGTAATACTTATTAAGTGTCCATTCGGGAGCAGACTCACTCTCAAAACGGTTCAGCTTGTAAAATCTGCCATTCTCATAGTAATAATACTTATCGTAGCCATCTGTCCAGTCATCAGGCTGTGCTGTCAATACTGTATAAGTCTTGAAGAGATTTCGTTCTTCGACCATTGTACTAAAAACAGGGGATGCAAGTATTTTCTCCCTTGTAGATGTAACAACAAGCTGATAACTGACGATGCCGACACAAGTTGTATCCTGAGTGTGGATAGTGTATGTGATGTTACCGTCCTCGTTAATTCCGCAATCACGGACAATTGTTGTGCCATCGGGTTTCTTACCATACATTGTCACAACAACGGATTCCTCTTTTCCTGCAACAATATCAAGTAAATTGATGCCGTTTGCAAGTGAAATAATAAATACAATAGAGTTGGCATCGCCCTGTCTGATGCCATCTATGCATAACTGATTACCCACTTTGGAGCAGTCAAGCGTAAACTTCATCGTTCTTGATTTCAATTTAAATCACCTCTTTAAATAATTATAGGGCAATCCTGTGCGGTACACTAACCACACAGGATTCGTTTTTACTTGTTTAAATCTTCTTTAGCTGACTTAGTCCATTCGCCTAACACGGTTGACAATGATTTGCCGTCCCACTTCATATAGCCTGACTCCTGCAGTTTCTTGCTGATTTTCTGCATTGTGTCACGGTCATTATTAAGAAATGCTTTTTGATACTCTTTCTTATACTGCGTAGTTAGTGCAGTACGGACAGAGGTCTGTGCTTTTTTCTTAGCCTCTGTTGTGGTTTCGCCTTTTGCAATCTGTTCTTCATACTTCTCGTTATAGAATGTTTCAAGCTGTTGCTTTGCCTTTTCGGGGTTATTGTCAATAAGTACATCATATGAGTTTGCGTATTCACTACCTTTTCGACCGCCCGATGAACCGAAGTAAGTGCTATGACCGCTGATTGCATCCGACAAATTAGAGAAGATACCGTTAATGATATTGCTGTAATTTTTCAATGGGAATCCTCTGAAAAATGCAAGACCATCGACAGATAATCCCCATAGGGCATCTTTTGCTTTGTCAAGGTCAAAATTACCTTGTGCAAGAGCAACAACAACATTCTGATTGAAGTCACCAATTGATGAAGTAAAGTCATTGAGCATTGATACAACATTGTCGGATGCGAAATCATAATCTTTACCGTTAATCTGATTTTCAATAAAGGATGCAAGTTCAGCACCGCCAATCGGAACAAGAACACTAAATCCTGTTTCCGCCCAGTCAATGCCGAGCCTCTCGAGAACAGAGGAAAGAGTAACTTCATCATTTTCATCCTTGTAGCGTTCAGGTTTGTGAAGAGCAAGGGATGCAATAAAGGTCATTGCAACGAAAGTAAGTGCCGACACCATCTGCGAAGAAACTGCTTTTGCAAGCTTTTGTTTTTTGGCATCTCGAAGTTCTGCATTGTCCTTGTTTGCCTGATAATCCATAATTGCATCATACAAGATACCTGTGTTCTGCAATGGCTGTGTCTTAAACATAAATACAGACTTTAACAACTCGTTTGAATTTTTCTGTATCTCGCCTCGATGCAAGCTGTCATACATAGGCTGTGTCTCTTCAAGGATTTGGTCATATAACTTTGTGACTTCATCAAAATATTCATCAGAGCCTATTTGGTCAGCTTTTCCTTGTTCCTTATAAAGTCGGCTAACTTCTTCTTTGGTTGCTACCCAATGCAATGCTGTTGTGATGCAGTCTGTACCCTGTATCCATTTAGCAGGATTGAGTGCTGTGGGCAGTTTCTTACCAAGCCAAGAGTCTTTCATTGCCTCAATCTCCATTGATGACAAGCCAATTCTACGCATATAATGACCTGCCGTGTGTGCATCAATCTCATCTGTAAGCTGTTTCCAACCACCTTTGTGGGCAATCTGCTGAATACCTTTGACTGCACCGACAGATACAGAACGCATTGAAAGAATGCTTGATGCTGTGTACAATGATGCACCCTGCTTAATAACTACCGATACAGAGCCTTTGAGTGCTGATGTAATCATATTATCTCTGACTGCCCTAACAATCTTATTGATTGCTTTTTCGGTCTGAGAGTTTGATTTTCTTGATGTCTGCAAATCGGTCATTACCTGTTCGATAAACTGAATAGGCTTGTCGGAATTAAAGGTTTCTCTGAGGGAATTTCTCACTGAGTCTGTTGCAATCTTATTGCCGTTTTCGTTTGTTTCAAACATCTTAACATTGAGTGCCTTGTTAAGATTGCGAATAGGCACAGCGTAACCGTAATACTGTCCGACATCTCTTATATGCTTCGATATAACGCTGTCGAGTCCTGCGATGTTAAGAGCCTGTGGTGCGTTTCTCTTAGTAGCTTTAAAAATACCTTTGTTGGCGATGGTTGCATCGTATTTCAGACCGTCAATCTCAGTTGAAAGGAAATCTTTATTGACAGCAAAAGGTATGTAGTATCTTTCGGTTGCAATGTCACGATGAAGAAGAATTGCAGAAGTGTCATTGATGTAAGCATTTGAAACCTCATTGAAGAGAGTTTCAGCAAGTTCACGATAATGATTTTCAAACTCTCCCATTTGACTCTGCACAGCCGATATGAAACTTAAATTAATGCCTCTGATAGTCTTTCTTTGAGCAAATGCCTTTTCATAATTGCCTTTACTTATCTGTTCGGCATCAAGCAGAGTAACACCGCCTCGCTCCATATGGTCAAGGTGAGAGTCTTCTGTATGTTCTCTTGTCCAAGACATCAGTATCTGCAATCCCTGTGACTTTGTCATTTTGGCAGTCTGTGCAACATTCTTATTGTCACGGTATTTTATTTCGATGACATCATTTTTAAAGTTTTCGTATTCCTTTGGATTTTCTTTGATGAAATCATTGAGAGGCTTTTCGGCAAGCATCTTAAACATATTGTACTTTTCCGTACCTTCGTTAAGAGCATTGGTATGATACATAAGCTCGGCATCCGCATTGTAACCTGTGTACTTCGCCATAAGTCGCATCGGTGATAATACTTGGTCAAGTAATGAGTCCATTACATTAAGCTTAACATCACCGAGTTCTCTTGTCTGATTAATAATCCTTAAACCTGACTCATAGTTAGTAATAGCATCCTGTCTGCCAATCTGCTTAACAGCATCCCTTGTTGCGTTATACACATCTTTGACAATCTGTTCAATTTCCTTAGCCTCTTCGTGTGTGAGTCCTTCGATAAGGCTTTCTCCCTGTGTCTGCTTCTTGATTTTGACACCTTCAAGTCTATCATCAAGGTAATCGGCAAAGCCTTTTATTTCCTCGATAATTTCCTCATTGTAAGCATTGTAAAAATCACCGTAATGCTCATCGCTTTGATTGACTTGTTCAAGCTGTTGAGAGAGTTTTCTCAGATTGTCTGACATCTTAGTATCGTTATCGAGATTGATTGAATCAAGAAGAGTTGATGTAATGCTCTTGATAGGCTCATTCAAGCCGTATGGAATATACATCTTTTCTGTCGGATGCAAGACAGCATCTAACAGTTTTTTCGAGTATTTCTTGATTTCGCTGATTGAATGCGACCAGTCCTGATTATCCTTGCGTTTTTCAATATCTGCCTTGCGTTTTTCACGGTTCTTTAAAATGATATCATCAATTTTGTCATTCTTCTGTTTACGGAGTTTTGCAACAGCATCCTTGCGTTTCTGCGTTTCCTGCTTTCTGATTTCAGCAATACGCTCATTCTTCTGCTCACGCACTCTTGCAATCTTCTTAGAGGTTTCGTACTTTAAGATATTACGCATTGCCTCGGTTGACTCGAGTTTTAAAAGACTTTTGTCTTTGTTTACGATTTTTTCTTCGGTTTCCGCTTTAACTTTCATAAGCGATGCAATCTCTGCTTTTTCGCTCTTAGAGATGTTGTCTTTGGCATTGATAGCCTTGATTTTGCTGTCAATTTCATTAAGCTTATCGTTGAGTTTGTTCATCTGCTCAAGTCCCTGCTGATAGGTCTTGACGGTATTTCGCTCTGATGCGTTAATTGTTGTTGTTTCAAGAGCCTGTGCGAGTGCCTCTCTTGTTGAAAGAAAATCACCTGCAGTGATTTGTATAGAGATATTATTTTTTTCTGCAAGTTTTGCTTCATATTCTTCGATAATTTTTTTACGCAAAATTTCTTGATTTTCCTGTGCTTGTTTGAGAGCTTTTGTCACTTCACTAAGTTTTCGTTTATCAACATTTTTTTGTGTTACGGCTTGTTTGCTTTGTAGTTTAAAATATTCTGCCGTAGTATCAAAAGCCATTTGTATCGCCGACGCATCAATTGTACTTTCACTCTGTATATTACCGCCATATGTTGATACATAATGTGGTGCAAGTTCATAGTTCATTATACGGTCAAGCATTTGATAACCGCTGTCGCTGTCCCAGTCAAAGCCGTCCTCTATCATAAGTGACCTTCCGCCTAACTCTTCAAGGTGTGAGCCGATATCTTCAATGTACGAACCAACTGCCTTGCCGTTAATGCCTTTTGCATTATGCTCTAATTTGACATTAATTTTGCCAAACAAGGCTTTACGGTATTTTCCGACACTACCATAGTTTTCCTTGATTGTGTCGATTGCGTTGTCGGGGATAAGCAAGGTTGTGCCTTTTAATTCGTCACGAATTTCTTTTGCCCAAGCTTCGTGTTGTTCGTCAAGCTGTGTCGAGTATTGCAATGCTTCACGGCACTTCATAACAAATTTTTTAAAAGCCTCATTAAATTCCGAATTATCGTTTTGTACGGAGTCAATAACTGCATTTAAAGAGTCTACATACTCGGTAACAAGAGAGTCTATTTCGGCATTAGGATTGATGTAGTAGCTCCTCATTACAGATTTAACCATATTGTTAATTTTTTTAGCATCAGGCTTGATACCTTTACTTGCAAGCAAACCCTCTTTAACATTGTTTGCAGAATGATGATATATTTGCTCAATTGTCAATTCAGGATGGTTTTCATCAACTGCTTTTTTAAAATCTATATTTCCCTCTTCTTCATTGTAATCAAAATCGAACAAATCGTTATATTCATCATCTGATAAAAAATCATCATCACTAATATTGTAGCGAATATCCTCTTGATTACTATTAAATCTTTCTGAGAGCGGAATTACTTTACCGTTATTATCGTAGGTTATTGCATCGGCTGATTTTACATTGTTTGGATTGAAAACAATGTAAACATCAGAAGCAGTATCAAGTGAAACATTACTGTTGCGACCACCGTTATCTTTAAGATTTTTGAAAATGACACCGTCATAGCCTGCCTGTTTGGCATAGTTAGAAACTTCTCTTGTTGAAAGGTGTTGTGTTCCGTAATCGAAATAATCCTCACCATAATCCGCCTTAATTGCATCACCAAAAGGAGTATTTATAACTGATTTCACATCAATTTCATTCCAATTACTTTTGCTGGCATCAATAATAAGTGGATTTTCTATCTTAGCAAACAACGAATAGTTACCTTTTTGTGCCTGTTCCGTTAATTTACCTTTTAGATAATCTTTAGCTTTATTTTCGTTAAAAACGCCAAAAATTGTACCTTGGGAATCCTTACTTATGATTATTGGGGAATTATTATAAACTTCCAAAATTCTAACTAATTCATAACTGTCTTTTTCAATTTTCCGAAATTTCTGTTCTTCTTCCGTAGAGTCAAACTTTGTGCTTTCAATTAAATTGAATAAAGGATTTGAAATCTTATTATATTGACGATTTTTAAGCATTTCTACAAAATCAGAATACTTAGTATCGTAATCAATTTTCGGGAATTTTTTAAAATATCCTTCTCTGCCTTTCAAGTAATCTATGAGATAATCAATTTCAGAATTAACTTTAGCCGTAAACTTATTAACAGCGTTTTCATCTACAATTGAGTAATGCAAATCATCATTATCTGCTCTTAATTCGGGATTAGTGTTATCGTGCGTGAGCGAGTTTAAACTCTTTTCAATTTCATAAATAGACATTGATTTAACTTTAGAGCTTATCGCTTTAATGGAGTTTATTGTGGGTTGTATATTGTTTTCAGTTTCAACACCTGAATATGTAGAGGCAATTTCAGGGTTATTCGTTAAGAATATACTTCTGCCGTCATCCATCTTAGAAAGGTCAAAAGCAGTAAAGCCAAAACTTTCTGTGCCGTGATAAAGTTTGGTTGGGGCTTTTCCATTCTCTGAGTATGCTCCCCAAGACATAGCTTTATTATCGACAAGCCTCTGTGCTGTTTCAATGTCATTATTTTTGACTGCCTGAGAGTATTGGTTATCAACCTCGCTGTCAGAAAGAAAGCTATCGCTTCTTGTGTTGTTCTGAATTTCAGTATTATTTTCCTCAATAGAGTTATTGCTTTCTGTTGAGGATTTTTTTGCGTAGATTTTAGTGTTCTGATTTTTCAGACCTTCAATAACAGCTTTTTCGTATTTATCGACAATGCCTTGTAAATCTTTTGCGGTTGATTCAAGTAATCTTGCTTCCTCTGTTTTTCCTCGGTCGCCTGTGATAAATTTTTTAATTTTAGCAATTACATTCTTAATGGCATTGATAAACTTTTTACCTGCCGAGGGATTTTCTTTCGACATTTTTTCGAGAATTTTACTTTGATTAACAAGGTCAGAAGAAAACTCCGCAATGGCTTCTTTTGTTGCTGAAATTTCCTTTTCACTCTCGGACATTTTCTGCCAACTTTTGCTGTTGTAATCTTCAAGAATTGAACGGTGTTTATCAACAGTTGCATTAAAAATATCTGTACCGACTGTATCACGAATTGCTTTTGTAAGTTCAGCATATTCTGTTGGTGCGTGTTCTGCAATGTGAGTCAACTCGTGACCGAATGTTGCTATAATCGCACCCTGCTTTAATGCTTGGTCAACAGTTTTTCTTTTAGCATTGAGGTCAATTGATACGGTGTTAGTAGCTGAATTATACGAACCGTTTTCAAGTGAGAAGTTACCGTTTTCGTCAGCTTGTGAGGCATATAACTTGACATTTAAGCCAAAGTCAGCAAACTTTGAAATGTAGTTAGCTGTTGCTTTCTGCTCATCGTTAAGTTCGATACCTTCAAGAGCAGAGTTATCAACCGTACCTTTAGCGTAACCGTTTGTTTTGTCTTTCCATTCCTGCTGTAATTTTGAAAGAGCGTTGCCAGCTTTGAGTGCCGTTGTGTACTTATTCAAGCCATCTTCATAAGCTGACACTTGTACATTGTACGGTAACTGCGATGCTGTGCTATTCAAGCTCTTAAACGCAACTGCACGGACACCCTGATTGAAAAATCTCGCATACTCCATAGCGAAAGTGTCAGGTTCGATTTTATCTTCTAAGCCGTTATAAGCATCTTTTATCTTATCGACCGTGTCGGTGTTGATTGTCATATTTTTAGCGTTTTCTGAAAGAAACTTGTCGAGCGTTTCGGCATTGTTAGAATTTGCATTAACATCACTTTTCTCAGCGTTAAATTCAATGAGGTTCGGTGTGAATAGTTTTGTGTCTGCGGAAAGCAACGCAGTCTGCTGATTAAATCTTGCACTTTTTACTTGATTGACAACATCATTTGCAAGAAGTGACTTCAAATTTTCAGACTTTTTGATTTTTTCAAGGTCATCATCGGTCAAATTCTCGCCGTTTGTAAGTTTGTTTGCAACAACCTTTTCATCCGATGCAAGGTTTGCTTTTTTGATAACTTTTTTAAGTTCCTTTTCTGACGGCATACTTTCTGTTGCTTTTTCGTATGCCTCGCTTTGCAAAGCTCCGAGTCTTGCATCAGTCGGATTACTTTCATAATCGGTAACGCTGTCATTAAGACCATAATGCTTGGCAAGATTCTTAACCGTGTCTATGTTATTAAGAGAGGATATAGATTTTCCTGCCTTAATATTTCTTCTATATTGAGATGTATTGACAGCAGTACCCGAAATTCCGCCCATCAACGCACCGCCAATCGCATCCTGTATAATCTGACCGCCGTAATTCAGCATTACTGCCTGTCCTGCCTCAGTTTCGGACATACCGCTGTCAATATATTTGTCATACTCTGTCTCAAGCTGTGATAAGCTACCGTTAATGATTTCATCTGCTACACTATCAAGGAGCGTTGCAGATACTTCTTCCGATGCCTCGGTCAAAATCTGCTTTCCTGCATTCTTTAAAATGCTCTTGAATTCCTTTACACCGCCATTTTTAAAACTTTTCAGTTTACCAAGCGATACACCTTCGGTAAGCACCTCGACACCTGCGTAGGTAAGACCTGTGGCAAGAGCCTGCTCTACTGAACCGCCATTTTCAACAGTATCATTAAATCCCTGTGTCGCTACCTCCGCACCCATCATAGATAATCCGACAGCAGGATTTGCATATGCGATACCCATACGAATAGCGTTATCAACAAGGCTTACTCCCTGTTGATAAGCCAATCTTCCTAACGGATTATCTATATTACTTGCGACTTCTTGTTGCAGTAAATTATTTTGGTACACGGCAGATTCCTCGGGATTATAATATCCGTCACCGCCTGTCCATTTATCAATATTGGATGCAACTTGTTTTGGTGAGGATTCAAAAGCTGACGGAATCATATTAAGCGTGCTTATAGCCATACTTGCAATCGGGTGCTTATCAGCGAAATCTTTAATATTTTCATTTTCTTTCTCGGCTTTTTCTCTGTTTTTGGCTCGCTTGTAGTATTTATAAATTTGGTCAACATTCCAACCATCGAGAGTTTTAAGCGAATTAAAGTTAGTTTCAATAGCTTTTTTCTCTTCATCGGTATATAAGGAGTCTGTCGGTGATTTGCCTTTTTCGAGTTTCTCTTTTAAAGCATCCTTGTTATATGTATCAAATGCATCTTTGGAGTGTTCCTCTTCATATGACTGCATATCGTAGTAAGCATCAAGAGTTTTTGCCACTTCGGGATTTTGCTTGCGGAAATCAGTATAGTATTTCTTTTCGTTTTCAAGTTCCTTTTTTTGGTCGATTTTTCTCTGTAGATTATCAAGCTGTTCTGCTTTTGCGTTTATATTGTTATAATACTCCGCTATTTCAGAGTCTGAATATGATTCTTTGTCAAAACTTTTCTTGCTCTCTACATCATATTCTTTTTTCAGTTCGTCATATTCATTCTGTAAATCATCAGAAGTTTTGGCATCCTCTTCTGCCTGTGCAACAGCAGATTTGTATTCCTGTTCTGTGTCAAAATCTGACATTGCATTTTGAATTTCTTTTGCGTTCGTTTTGAAATTGTCTTCCGCAATGTTAAGGTCAGAGATAGCACTCTGCATATCTGATGAGTCATCAGTATAGCCGTATTTATCATAAAATTGTTTTGCAGAGCCTTTGAGAGCATCGGCTGTTTGATAATACTTTGAGATTGTATCAGCTCTGTTTTTCAAAGAATCAAAGGCTGTATTTTGATTTTCATAATAAGCCTTAGATGTTGCATTGCTTGCAGAGTCATACCATCTTGACAACACATCCTCGCCATTAC
>ERZ779664.1244-NODE-1244-length-10595-cov-3.793833_pt1 | contig 10595 bp, 9 predicted proteins | sample MGYA00511478_ERZ779664 | MGnify/ENA primary metagenome ERZ779664 (study PRJEB29588, sample SAMEA2160437) | human gut metagenome | biome: human gut; feature: human-associated habitat; material: faeces | place: Denmark | collected 2008/2010 ...
CGGGGTGGTGCTCGATCACGTCAAAGGTCTCGTCGCCGAACTCGTCCACAATGCGTTGTGCAATCTTTGGACCGATCCCCTTGATCGCGCCCGACGCCAGATAGCGGAGCATGGAATTCGCGTCTGCAGGCATCTGCCGCTCGCAGGTCTCCACGCGAAACTGCCTGCCGTATTTCGGGTTGTGAACCCACTTGCCATATACCGTTACGCTGTCCCCCTCCCCGACATACGGGAGCGTTCCCGTAATCGTGATGAGGCCGCCGCTCTCAGTTCCGAGGTCACAGATGGCAAAACCGTTGTCCTCATTGGCGTAAATGACGTGCTCCATCATGGCCTTGGAGATGCCCATGGCGTTGATGGGGTAGGCAGCCTTGTCGGTGGACAGGCAGACCACGCGCTTGACGCCGGCGTCGATGGCGGCGTGCAGGACATTGTCCGTGCCGATGATATTGGTCTGCACGGCCTGCATGGGGAAAAACTCGCAGGAGGGGACCTGCTTCAGCGCCGCGGCGTGGAATATGTAGTCGACGCCGGGCATGGCGTCCCGGATGGACTGGGGATTGCGGACATCGCCGATGTAGAATTTGACCTTTTTTGCGTTCTCAGGGTGCTTGGCCTGAAGCTCATGGCGCATATCGTCCTGCTTCTTCTCGTCACGGGAGAAGATGCGGATTTCCTTTAAATCGGAATCCAGGAAGTGCTTCAAAACGGTAGAACCAAAAGAACCAGTACCACCAGTGATCATAAGGGTTGCGTTATCAAATGCAGACATTTTTATTTTCCTCCTAATCTTTTATCAAAAAACATCCTTCAAAAGAATTGCATCAATCATCAGTTTGACATTTGGCTGCAAGTCTTTTATGAGGGCCGGAAACAAAAGGATTGTGCTTATTTGCGTCAGCAACGACGCCAACGCAGCACCAGACGCTCCCCACAAGGGAATCATAATTGCATTCAGCAATACATTTGTTATTGCTGCTCCGATATACAAATATTTGAGATAATTTTGTTTACTGTAAGAAACAACCCATGCATTTCTGGCTACTCCCAGATAGGAAAAAGCTGTATACCATGTAATGATTCTCAACGGAGCTGCAGCCGGGGCGTATGCGTCACCATACAAAATACTCACGATCGGAGACGCTAAGAGCGAAAAGAGAAGTGAAACACCCACAGACACATAGAACACAATTGCATAAAGCTGCTTGTTCTTTCGTTCAAACAGCTTCTTATTATCGAAAGACTGCAAAATAACTGGGTACAGAGAATCAATTATTGCAGTCAGCAAAAACACCCATGTATTGCACAGTGAAACTGCCGTTGAATAAAATCCCACTTCCGACTCATTCAACATTTGTTTCAGCATGAACTTATCCGTACTGCCGTAAATCGAGACCATCAAGCCAGCTAAAATGAAGTGATAGCTACTAAAGAATAATTCTTTTGCCTTGCGTACTGAGCACTTAAACTGAGGGCCGTTGTGCTTTTTATACATGACAAGAAGGACAACAGCCACCACCATGTAGTCGATAGAAGTCGAAATGGCAAACCATTCTACGCTTTTTCCTGTTGCCAACAGCCACACTTTATAAGCGGAAACAACCGTATATGATATTACCGTCGCAAAAGCAGAGTATTTCGATTCAAGTTTTGATTGAAACCAATAGTCCAGGGTGTCCATCACTTGGAAAACCACACCAATGCCGCAGAGAAACACCACAATGTGCGTCGTAGTCTCTCCCTTATCAGCGATCAGCGTGATACACACCATCATAAGTACTGATAAGACGCTGGAAACCGTTCTAAGGACAATCGCCGATCCAACTGTTTCGCCTTCCTCATCGGGATGGTCTACAAAATTCTTTACAATTACAGAATTAATTCCAAGTGTACAGAAAGATGCGAAGAATGATGTATATGTTGCAGCATAATTAATCAGTCCGAAATTGCTTGGTCCCAGGTATCGTGCCGTAAGTAATCCAACAAAAAACGCAAGCAGCATGTGATATACCCGTCCGGCAATAATCCAGCTTGCATTTCTTGTCACCTTACTGCTCAGTAAATCTCGTATCTTCATACTTCTAGACTCCTAATGACTTTTGCCGGAACACCACCAACCAAAGTATTATCCGGTACATCATGTACCACACACGCACAAGCAGCTACAACACAGCCATTACCTACAGATGAATTGTTGCAAATCGTACTTCTGCCTCCAATCCATGTCCCGTTTCCAATCACCTGATGATAAATCTCGCCCTCACCGGCTCTTCGGGTCCTATCTCCAATTGCATGCCCGCCCGTTTGAAACGTAACCTCTGGACCAAGATCACAATTGTCGCCAATTTGGACTGTACCGTTTCCATTGACCTTACAGTTTTTACCAATCCAACAATTATTTCCAATCGCAATGGTACCTTTGCATTCAATAGGGCCAACTATTGTCGTCCCGTCTCCGACTGGACACCCGATTCCACGGAGCAATTTTCGTTTCATATTGCACGCAAGCGGTTTTGTTCCGACAAAAACATGGTTAATCAAAAACAGATTTAACGTTCTCTTGATACCATTTAAATGCAGCATTCTTTTAAGATTCATTTGCATGATACCATCCATTATCCAATATTTCTGCGCTGCTGCAGGGACCATCTTCAAACAAATTCTGCACTGAGTTGCCTTTGATGATCTCCCTCGCCAATTCAACAAATCGACCGGATGCCACCTGTGCGTTCCACGTATCTGAAATCGTGGCATACGCATTCTCGCCCATCTTTCTTCTATAGGCGTCATCGTCCAACAATCTACAGACCTGTTTTTCAAAGTGCTTTTGATTCCCGTTTTCGTAAATCAGACCATTTACGCCATCCTTAATCAAGAAAGGTACCGACCCAATTGCATGGCTTGCAACGACCGCACATCCACTGTTCATCGATTCATTTAAAACGGCTCCCCATCCCTCATTAAAATCACTGGTAAACAGGAACACATCGGCTCTTTCCATATAAGCACGTACTTCGTCCGGAGACATTGCGCCAAGCATTTCTACGCAATCTTCTACGCCTTTGTCTCGAATCATTACCTGGAGTTGCTTTTCCATCTCTCCATTGCCGATAATACTCATTTTAAATGAGTAACCTTTTTCCTTGAGAGATGCTGCTAACTCGATGGAAGCATCCGGATGCTTCCATCCTATAAGTCTGCCGGCCCATAGGATGGAAATTTGGGTATGTCCCAATTCAGCTGAAGTGACCGACAGTTTTTTCGCCATAAGCTCGCGGATATTGTATTTTTTTGCTTCTGGGAAATAGCCCCATTTAAAGGTCTTGCCGCTGAAGTTAGTATACCGGTTCAGATCCGCGGCGGTATAGGCACTGCTACAGCAGAAATACAACGGTCCATTTTCAAACGGTTTCAAATGCTTCCACGCACTCGCAAAATTGTGCGGGATCTGCAAAACCCCCGTTCCCTCCTTAAAGTAGCGCTCGCTAAACTTAAAGCACAGTTTTCCTTTACTCGTGCGGCGCACAATCAGACTATCCGGGCATGAGCCGTATATCGCTACATCTGCATCATCAATTAGTTTTTCGGCCTGATGCATTTTCTCCTCAGAATCGTAGGCACAAAGCACAAACGGATATTTATGATTCATATCCTCATACCCCATGTCAAGTCTCTCTTGCGGAATCGCTTCTAAGGTAACGAATGTGTACTCTATATCCGTTTGGCTTAAGATTTCAAGTGAAAACGGCAGCTGATGGTGGTTCATAAAGTTAGAAACAAAGGTTATCTTCATACACGGCACCTAAAATAATGCAATTGCTGACTCTTAATTAGTCCGCAAATCAAAAAATATGAAAATAGAAGTGTTCGAGATCCTGTTAAAACAGGCTCCAAAAAAAACTGAGTCGTCACAGATGCCGTTATGCCAATTATTAATACTCTATTTTTAATAGGCACGTCTTTGTTTAGGACGTATTTTACATTGCAAATAGTAACTTGAAGTGTTGCAATCCATATAAGGACAAAAGGAATGATCCCCGCAGAGTCAAAGACATCAAGCCAAAGTTCATGCGCATAAAATCCAACTTTGCTTAATATTTTTCTCCCGCCCCAAGGATAATCAAACATCATGTCAATGTATTGGCTACGAATGTTTCCTCTATCGCTAGATTTAAAAAAGGAAAACAAATCTTGTGACTGCGATGTATTTGCGTACGATGATATTCTATGGAACAGATACGTTGACTCGAAAAGTCTTGTTATTGTATCCTGATGCCGGATATATACTGCTATAGCTGCAAGACCTAGAATGAGAATAATCAAAACAAACTTTCCAATTGCCCTTATCTTTCTCACACCTTCTCTTTCGCCAAAAATGTACACAACCATGCTCAAAGAAAAGCTAATACCTATTAATGCAAAAAAAGTTCTTCCGCCTAGTATTATGTCATATGCAAAAGCGACAATAATTAGCAATATACCGGCGATCCACTTTTTGGTGGAATTACTTTCCGTAATCAGATAAAAAACCACACCTGCAAATAGCGTCAAATATGTTGCTGCACCCGTCGTTGATGTTTGTGCACCCAAGCTAAAGAAATCATAATGTATTCCGCCAGAATTGATTCCGCCGAAACGAACCAACTCATACAAAAAATTCACAACAGCATGACATGTCATGCCAGCTACCAACAGTGTCGTCACCGATTTCAACTGCTTTTCTGCCTGAGCCAATGCTATTCGTTCATTCTGCACTCGAAGCCCGATATAATAAGCCATAGGGCATCCAATTGCGGATATTCCTGCATTTAAACCATTCTGCGCTGAAAAAATAAAAAAGACAGCCGCAAAAAATACAAGTACAACAAACACATTATCATTTGCCGGAATATACAGCTTTCCCCTATCAAAAATCGCTACAAGTATAAATACTGCCGCAAGGATCAAACTGCTTTGATTGAATACGTTTAATGAAAACAGGAAAAGAAGTATATATATCATCCTGCTTGTGAAATTTTTTTCTGAGAGCATTCTTTATTCCTCTAAAACATTTGCATACAATTCGATGTATTCTGCAAACCTTTTTTTCATATCAAAATTTTTTGAATACGCAACAATATATTCCTCATCGTTGCACTTTTTTTTCTCGCAAATGTCCTTTATTGCTTTCTTTGTCGCCTCGATATCATTTGCTTCTACAACAATTCCTGTTTTATTATCCAACATTTCCGGACTTCCTCCCGTATCAAACGTCACGACAGGTGTTCCACATGCAATAGCTTCCATATTGACTGTTGGATAATTTTCTTCTCTTGTCGGCATCACAAACACGTCTGCTGCACTATAAATCTCAGCAAGTTCTTTCTGGTTCTGCGTTCTATGAATTGAAATGATATTATGCGGCAAGTTCTTGTCGATTTCATCATCCGTACCGACAAGGACAATCTGATACTGTTCGCCCAACTTTTCTGCCATTTCGACAAAGCAGTCTAGTCCTTTACGGTAGCCCCACGCAAACGATACCCCTAGAATAATATGTTTTTCTGCCGGAATTTCATAACGCTCTCGGAAGTTGCTCTGGGTAGGTTTGAATACATTTAGGTCAATACCATTATTTATGACCTGAATCGAATACTCCTTCAAGTATGACTCCTGTGCCAATCTCGCCAACCATCTAGATGGAGTAACAATTGTCATGTTCTTTACGCCGGTGAACCATTTCTTTTTATGCTGCCACATTTTTTTTGTATTGTCATACAGTGATGCAGGGTACTCTTTATATTGCGGACAGTTGTGACAGCCAGCCTTCCACTCATCACACTTTACTATAGTAAAGTGTGGACATTGCCCGGTAAATGCCCAGCAATCATGCAGAGTCCATACAACCGGAATTTCATGCTTCTTTATATACGAAAATAGCATTGGCAAATTAATATATGAATTATGAAGGCTGTGCAGATGAATAATATCGGGCTTGAATTCATCAATCTTCTTCAAAAGTTTATATGTCTCAAGCCATGCGAAACACCCATTGAATCCTGTGATTCTGGCAAGAGCAACATTTACCCGGCGACTATTGAATGTTCCGATTCGGTAATAGCCGCAATCCTCACCTGCATCACGGTTTGTTGTGGTAATAGGCGATGCACACATCACCTCGTGACCCTGCGCTCTTGCTACCTCGGCAATCCCCATCATTATTTTCCCAGTGCTTCCCTTTGCTCCACCGTTGATCTGCACTATACGCATTGCATTTGCTCCTTATTGTTCATCACTGAAGAACGTATATCCTCTGCGTCTCATTATTGCTTTGGATAGATTGAACAGTGGCTTTGGAAGCCACTCACGAAGCCACGTCCGGAATTCAAGCATCCATTCATCTTTAACTCGCATATCCTCTCGGTCACCTTTATAAATAGGATTCTCATCAAAATACTTGCGTGCCTTCGTCAGCACCTTTCCTTTACGGATCACGTCAAGAATAGGGAATTCCCCGCGTCGGCTATCTGCGCAACGGGCATTCAGCTGTCGTGCCATATTCGTCAACGCAACCTCATACTGCCAGGCATTCAACGTTTTCGTCAGCGTTTTTTCCATAAAATCCTTATGCCAGATGCCTGCGTACAGACTGACAATGTAATCTCCTGCGTAATTGTCCAGCAGAAAAATGCCCGGTTCCAACTCCTCTGCTTTCCTGTTTTTCAGGCTCTTCATCGTCATGATGAATAAGCGCAGATAATCGATCTGATGCTTTTCCATGACCCGAATATCTTCATTAATCGTTTGGGTAGAAATTTTCTCAGTCAGAAAATAATCATCCAAGGTAAAGAGAACATACTCTGTCTTAATCAGCGGCAGCACAACTTTCAGACGTTCCGTTATTTCCGTGCCTTCACCTGCCGCCACCACTGTTACATTCTCAAAAGTACGATCAGTGGGTTTATCGGTTACTAAAAACGTCTCCACGTTTCGGTCTGCCCAATTCTGATTCAAAAGCAAAATATGTGCATCCCACAAATCCGAAAACTTGTCGCACGTCGAAATAATGATTGAAAAGTTGTTCTCCATCACCATGTATCCTCTGCCACTTATTTCATATGTTGGATTGCCTTTGCAACCACATTTTCCGAGGTCTTGCAGCTGGCCTGCAGATTATGATGTTCTCTCGTCATCACAATCGCCTGGTCGTAGTATTTCTTCTGAAGTTCCTGATTCGAAATCAGTTGTGCAATCGAATCCGCCAATTTAGCTTTATCCGTACAAACCATTGCCGCATCTGTTGACTGCATATACTCAATGATTCCGCTTTCTAGCGAGCCATATGTTAGAATGGATGCGCCACTCGCCAATGCGTCCGCTGCCTTCGTAGAGAGTGAATACCGTGAAAGGTTGATGTCCTTTTCCTCAAATCCCTCTACAATAACAGTTATGTCGCTTTCTGCCATGCGCTTTTGAACCTGCGTGTACGGCACAGAGCCCATGTATTTAACATTCGGATTTTCCTTAAAAACGGAGTAGATACGTTCATCTATCTCATTAGAGTAAACCTCTAATTTATAGTTAGGACTAATTCCACCCAGTGCAAATCCAATATCATTCAGTGAGTTGTTACGCCCTAATCTTATATTTCCAAAATAGGTAATAACAGGATTCTCCTTATTAATTACGCTGAACGGTTTACGCTGAACCGTAGAAGTCAAATAAACCGTTTCGCCGTCCAATCCAAATTCCGAATTATACTTATCCCGAATCTTGTCGCTGATGTAAATCGCACTACCCGGCCAAGCCAGAACCTTGTCAATCAATTTTTTGTAGGTCGATTTATAAAGGTGATAGATCGGATTAAGCGTTTTTTCCACATTGAAATAGTAGTCATCGCCAATGCAGGAAACAATTGGCACGGTATACCTCTTGGCGACATACATTGCAATCTGTGGAATAAAATAGTCGTCCGAAAAAGCCAGAAAAACGCATTCTGGTTTGAAGTCATCCAGCCAATTGTTTAGCTTCTCCGTGCACCAGAATCTCTTACGCCAGAGGATTCCCCTGAGCAAATGCGTAAGGGGCGTATGCTTTCCACCGAACTTGTAGGCAGCTTCTGCTTTTGCATTTCCGAGTTCCAAATCATTGTCTTTCCACTCGGTGTCAAGCTCATCATAATGATAAATTACGCCGGTATCGACTTTTTTCCCCATCCACCGCTGCAACACACGGTGATCCGTAATCTGGAAAAGTGTCTCACAATGTCCCTTACAGGGTTTCTTTGTGTTGGAGAATATCTGTGCGATATTTTCTTTTTCCCAATAATGAAAATACGCATCAAAAGCACGTGACGTTGATTTTGTGTTATATGGAACTGTTCCTACGATCAGCGCTCTCGGATGCATATCGTTTCTCCTTTGACCCTATTACAATAAGTTTTGGTTGGAAGCCCAGCATCCGGCTGGGCTTCCTTTCCGTCTCATGCCTAAGCTACAATAAGGGGAGCAACTGGTTGACGATTTGACCCTTGGGCTTAAAAGCCCGTAATCAAGACTGTCAGCCATCCCCTTATTGCAGCGTTCGATTTGAGCAGGTTGAGCCATAGAGTTCGCGTCACCCAATAGATTGAATCGGCAATGAGAAAAAGATGGATTCCGGTTGCGATTCACAGATGGGAGGAATGCAAATGAACTCTGTTGGCATCGACATTTCCAAAGGCAGGAGCACGATTGCCGTCATGCGTCCTTTTGGAGAGGTCGTCATCTCGCCCTTTGAAGTCCGTCACACCGACAGTGAACTGAGCGAACTGGCAAGGCAACTCAAAAGCCTGACCGGTGAGACTCGTGTGGTCATGGAGGCCACAGGAAACTACCATGCGCCGGTGGCAAAGCTGCTTCACGACGCAGGGCTGTATGTTTCCGTCGTCAATGCGAAGCTGGTGCATGGCTACGGGAACAACGATTTGAGGCGGGTCAAGACTGACAAGAAAGATGCTGTCAAGCTGGCAAACTACGGCCTTGACCGCTGGCTTACTTTGCCGAGATATGTCCCGGAGGAAGATACCCGGCTGCTGCTGAAAAACTGCTACCGCCAGTACAGGCAGTATTCCAAGGTACAGACGATTCTGAAAAACAATCTGATCTCGCTGCTGGATACGGTGTTTCCTAACGCCAACCGCCTGTTTTCAAGCCCGATCCGTGTGGATGGGAGTGAAAAGTGGGTGGATTTTGTGGCTGAATTCTGGCATTGCCGCTGTGTCAGTGAGAAATCCCAAAAGGCATTCACAAACAAATACCAACGTTGGTGCAGAAAGCACGGCTACAACTTCAGTGAAGCAAAGGCGCATACCATTCACGCCGAGGCCTGCGGACACATTGACGTCATACCAAAATCTGAAACGACCAAGCTGCTCGTGGAACAGGCGGTTGCGCAGCTCAGAGCAACCTCTGCCGCGCTTGCTGCGCTCAAACACGAAATGCAAGCATTGGCTTCCATGCTGCCGGAATATCCCGTTGTCATGGACATGTTCGGCGTAGGCCCGACTCTCGGCCCGCAGCTCATAGCTGAAATCGGAGATGTACGCCGCTTCTACTCGAAGAAAGCGCTTGTGGCCTATGCTGGGCTGGATGCTCCGCCAAACGATTCCGGTGATGTGACCGGCAGGCACAAGAGCATGAGCAAAGTCGGTGCGTCGTCTCTACGGCGGACACTCTTTCTTGTTATGAGCGTCTATTTGCAGACCGCACCGCTGGATGAACCGGTCTACCAGTTCATGGACAGGAAACGCGCTGAGGGTAAGCCCTACCGCATCTACATGATGGCCTCTGCCAACAAGTTTCTGCGGATCTACTACGCCACTGTAAAAGCCTATCTGGAGTCACTGGAACACACCGCCTGATCTCGCCATAAAGCATTGGCTGGGCGCCGTTTCAATTCTGAGATGCGAAACGGCTTGGTTTGGCGCGGCCTTTTTGCGCACCGCATTACCTTGAAATTTCTACTTGACTTTTCTTAGCAGGTCTCTCATAATCAGCTCTGTACTTTCGAGCCAGTTCAATTTCGGCTGGCGGAGTTCGTTGCGTTTTTTTCACGAATCCGTTGGTCAGCACGATCTTGTTTTTAACATAGAAGAAGTAAAAAATGCGGGTAATGTCACTGGAAAATTTAATGCGAAGTTCAAACAGACCATCGCCCATTGCTTTTGAGTTTGGCTCTCTTAAAGTATTCCCGAATTCTTCAAGCAATTCTAAGCTGCGAACAGCTTTGTTTCGCATTTTGGAATTTAGGCTGTCCAAAAAATCTTCCACAGGGCTCTTGCCACTCTCTAATCGATAGAATTCGATATCGAACATAGTTCCACCTGCCTCTTGTTATAGTATATTCCCCAAAAGGAATATTGTCAACGTGTTTTAACGAAGGCGCACTCTCTGGCTTGACAAAAATTTCTTTAATTCTTCCGCTGGGATCATCTTCAGCAACTTCTCGGCCTTACGGCAGCGGGACTCTAACGCGGAGATGTGGGCGCGCTGCTGAAAGCTGAAATTACGTTCCTCTCGCAGCTCAGCTTGCAGATTGGCGACTTCTTTCTCACTGCGCCGCTGCTGGTGTTGGGC
>ERZ779664.1246-NODE-1246-length-10570-cov-1.776890_pt1 | contig 10570 bp, 5 predicted proteins | sample MGYA00511478_ERZ779664 | MGnify/ENA primary metagenome ERZ779664 (study PRJEB29588, sample SAMEA2160437) | human gut metagenome | biome: human gut; feature: human-associated habitat; material: faeces | place: Denmark | collected 2008/2010 ...
TTGTTGCCATGGCAGGAAGCTTTGGCTACGAGCTTGATCTGAACAAGGTCAGCGATGAGGAGAAGGAAGAGGTAAAGGCTCAGGTAGAAAACTACAAGAAGTACTGGGATCTTCTTCATAATGGACTTTACTACAGACTGACGGATGCGGATAAGAGCAAAGGTGTAGCTGCATGGTCATTTGTCGCAAGGGACAAGTCAGAGACCCTTGTCAATATCGTGACGGTGGAGAGCTTCTGCAATGCCCCTGTACCTTTTGTCAGAGTAAAGGGACTTGATGTGGATGCCACATATGTTGACGAGGAGACCGGCGCAGAGTACAGCGGACAGGGACTTGAACAGATAGGACTTCCTGTACCACTCAAGTTCGGCGAGTACAATGCTTACCAGATCCACCTGGTTAGAAAGTAAAATTGCATAAGTGATATTGTGTTATTTATACATAAATATTAATTATATTGTATTAAATTACAGCTTCATGATAATATGAGGCTGTAATTTTTTGTGCTTATATATTCGGCATAAATGTGCTGAATATGTATGGGAAAAAAAGGGAGGTTACATATGAAATTGAAGGGGATAATGGCTGCGGCTGTAACTGTAGCCATGGTGTCGTCGTGCATTCATATACCGATGACGACTGCACAGGCACAGACTTTACTGTCAAATATGACAGCGTATGCCGTACAGATGAATGAAGCTGAGATATCAGCAGCTACAGAGGATATTTCAGAGCTTGAGGGTGACTATGGGGTTGTGAACATAGTTAATGGCAAGGAGAGTAAAATATCATTTGTCACGGATGAGACAGGATATTATGAGATAATATTGCAGGGAAGCCAGTCACGGCTGATGCTTCAGGAGACCTTGTATAACAGTAAGAGTAAGCGCCTTGCTACAGGTAAAAAGGATGGCAGTGGATGCTGCAGGCTGGTATACAAGTGCACTGCGGGGGAGAAATACATTCTTGGGTCTAAGTATGCCCGTTCTTATACAGTTTCCGAAAGTGCAAATATAAGCGTGAGAAAGCTTCCGGATGTGGCGGCAATAAAAATGGTGCCGGATAATACAACGATACTGGAGGGAACACCAGACTCCATAACATCGGCGTACGCAACGGTAACCTATTCCGGTGGAAAGGTGCGCAGTTCAGGTATCAGCGGCTCAGACTGTAAGATAGATGGAGTTACATACAGTCTGTGGGTGAAGGATTCCAAGGGAAGTTATTATTATGAGGGCGATGAAGGGGATATGGTATCGTATGCGGATGCGGAAAAACTTCCGGCCGGTACGTATACTGTTCAGCTTACAGATAAAATGGATAGTGAGCCGAACCAGTCGACCAAGATATACGATTCGTACACTGCAAAGGTGCAGACTCCTGCTGAATATTTTGTAGGAAAAAGGAATATCAGTGAGACGGATACCTACGCATATGATACCAGGGTGGACGGTTACGAGTATTACAGATTTATACCATCTGCAACTGCTGACTTTGTGTTTGAAGTAGATAAATCATCAACTGCATTTATAGATGTATATGATTCGGACATGGCGGTGGTTGAGACCGATAATGACAGGTATTCATTTGTCAAGGGAAAGACCTATTATGTCAGACTTTCAGGAACAACGGATGATGACAATGAAACATTGAATGAGGTCAGGCTCAAGGCGAAGAAGTATGCGGCACCTTCAGGGGTGACATTGAAGCTGGCAAAGAGCGAATGGGCAGCCGGAACGCCGATAAGCTTCATGAATGGTGCGAGCAGTACAATAAAGTATAATGATAAGTCCACGGAAAGCATAGATCTGACCGGTGGAAGTGGATACAGTAATGGAAACAGATATACAGTATATTATTCGTCATCTGATGATAACTGGAAAGAGTACGAATATGAAAAAGGTGTAACTCTTTCAGAGGGCGAGTACAAAGTAGCTGTGGGATATAATGCGGCTGAGGAAGATCAGGAGCTGCTCGGCACGGCAGTGCTTAAGGTAGTGTCCATAGACAAGCTGAGCGCAGGACAGCTCTCCGAAGGTGACAACAATGTGAGTGTCGGAACGGATGAGTATGACAAGGCCTATTACAGTTTTGTCATGCCATTTGACGGAAGTGTGGTAATAGAAAGCGACAGTCCTTATTGTGTATATGAGTCCGGTGATGAGGGCCCGGTAGAGGTTACAGGAAAACTTACCGGAGGCAGCACTTATTACGTAGGCCTGTATAATGAGTTATCTACTTCCAAGACAAATGTGAGACTCAGTTTTATTCCAAAAGTGACAGACATGCTTGCTGTTCCCGAGAACACAGATTTTATCAGAATGGGCAGCTATGATAAGGATATCAGCAGTTATGTAGATGGCACCAGAGTAAAGATCTCATATGCTGACGGAAAAACAGAAGATCTGGTATTTGACGATTCGGACAGTGTGGAAACCTCCAGAGGAGACGAGGTACGTGCTGAGATAGTTACAGATATGGAAAATGAGTGCCCTGTCGGAGCGGCACAGATTAGGATATACACACTGTATAGTGAGGACTCTTATGCATATGACATAGAGATAAAGGATATAGAGGATGTTGCTGCCGGAAGTCTTGCGGAGGGCTCTAATCAGGTAAGCATGTCGGAGAATGGCAGTGCATACTATACGTTTAAGCCTTCGATATCTGCCAGGTATACATTTGCCCCAGTGGGCGGTATGGAGATCTACAGCAAGATCGACGCTGACGATGAGACAATGTATGATCTGAAGAAACTTAGTGTATCGGATGGCGAGGCTGCACTTGAGAGCGGCAATACATACTATATCTGTCTCGATGGCGGAGTAGAGGACAAGTGGGGAGATACGCAGACCAGTTGGAGCATGAATGTGACAAGGGGAGAAACTTTGTCAAATTCAAAGATCAGTTCATGGAAGCTGAGAGATAACAGAACCTATGAATTCCTTCCAGATATGAAATTATCAGGTATCAAAAACCTTCTGGATAGAGAGACTCTCCAGTTTGTATATGATGAGGCCAGTGTCGGTGACAGCGAGGATAATGAGCTGATCACGAGTACATGGTACAGATATAACGAGAAAACTGGAAAGTATGTCGAGATCGCAGGCCTTGGCAGCAGGGTTGATACAGGCAGATACATGGTTGAACTTGCAATCGCTGGTGCGGATGGCATGGATACGGTTGAGATACCATTTGCAGTGAAGACTGCACAGAGCATGAGCCTTGGAACATGGGACGGCTCAAAGACGCTTGATATTTCAGGCGACAGATATGTGTATGTATATAAGGTAAGTGCCCAGGCGGGTTCGTATGTGGTATCCGCTGATGAGAAGATCGATGGCATCAGGATTTTGGATGCAAATGGAACAGAGATAACGACTAACAACGTGGCTTATTCATCTGATGGATTTGGCAGTGCGGGATTTGACACAGCAGGCGGGGATCTGTATGTATGTGTGTATCCGGGAAAAAATGTAAATAAATGCGGCGTGACAATGAAGGAGATCGTCAAGGCTGTAAGTGTAAGCACAACCGTTTCTAAGACTGAATATCTGAGGGAATTTGATGAGATCAAGGGCAGCATAAAAACCGTTGTCACATATTCTGATGGAAGTACCAGAACATTTGGCGCGGATGACGATGATATAAGCTTTACGATCAAGAAAAACGGCAGGGTGAGCAGCTATTTAAGCATCGACACGATAACAGAACAGACCGGATTATATGAGATAATACCTTCCATATGGGGAATGGCTGACGATTGTGAAGTTCAGGGAGCATCATTTGACGTCGTAGATCTGAATGTGGATGAGCTGGAGTACCTGATATCAGGTGAGCCTGCGGTGCTTTCAGGTGTTGAGAACACTGGGGATGTAAAGCTGTACAGATTTGATATTGCGTCAGATGGAGTGGTATCCCTTCAGAGACAGGGCTTTGAGCTTAAGGGTATATATACCATTGAGGATGATGGCAGCTTTTCAGATACATATAGCAGTGGAGATGCTTTCTCTCTGAAAAAGGGAAGCTATATTATAGCACTCTATGCGAGAGAGAAAGATGATCAGATAACATTTACATATCACGATTCGTATGTGACGGGTAATGGAAAAATAACACCGGGTCAGAAGACAACAGCGGATATAAGCTATGACGGAGAGGGCATCGAGTATGAATTTATCCCAACGGAGACCGGAGAGTACAGATTTACGGTGGACTGCGGAGATAATACAGTATACACCAGAATCTATGCTGATGGGGTTCTGGAAAAGACATACTCACGGAACGGCGGACAACTCATTATAGACAGGACATTTGAGGCGAACCGCAGTTATACATTCAGGATCAGCCTTGCGTCGCAGCAGACAGGAAGCGTGACGATCACTCCTGAGAAGGTGGAGGCAGAGGTAGAGAACGAGTACGATATCTCCGCTGTGAGCATATCAGGATGCAAGGTGAAGAAGACGGAGGACGGATACAGTGTAACCGGAGATATAAAGATAACATATGCAAATAATGAGAGCCAGAAGACACCATTTGTCAGCGGAAGATGGACTGATGCATATGGAAATATCATTCAGGGAATCATGTCTGTTGTGGAAAATGACACATACACAGATGTGACTCTGGATCTCAGATATAAGAATACGGGTTCATCAGAATGGGTGTATGCCGAGTCAAAGACCCAGAAGTTTGGGGATGGAGATGACGAGGGATGGATCATAACCAAGACTCCGACATGTACTGAGAACGGAGAGAAGACAAGGTATATTGAGGATGAGGATATATATGAGACCGAGGTGATCCCTGCTACAGGACACAGCTTCACAAAGTATGAGTCAGATGGAAATGCCACATGTTCGCAGAAGGGAACCAAGACGGCAAAGTGTGACAATAACTGCGGAGAAAAGGATACTATCATAGACGATGAGACCACAGTTCCTCACGATTATCAGACGGTGTGGACGGTTAAGAAAAAGGCATCACAGACCCGTGACGGATATAAGGCGCATGTGTGCAAAAACTGCAAGTCAGCCAGCAAGGAAACTCAGAGTATATACAGGATAAAGAGTATCAGGCTTGCATACAGCGCTGTTGAGTATGATGGTACAGCTAAGAAGCCTGCGGTAGAGGTCAAAGACTCAAAGGGCAGAAAGGTTGCCGCAGGAAATTACAGCGTTTCATATTCAAATAACAAGAATATCGGCAAGGCCAAAGTTGTCATCAAATTCAAGGGTGACTATGAAGGGGAGAAGACACTCACATTTGACATCAAGATGGGTGTGAGAAAAGTTGAGTCCATTGACAACACAGCAAATGGAATAAAGTTGAGCTGGAAGAAGTATAAAGCGGCATCGGGATATGTTGTTTACAGAGGAGTAAATGGAAAAGCATATACGATAGCAGGTGTTGTTCAGAATCCGGATACAACATCGTTCGTGGACGTCACAGCTAAAAATGTGGGTGTAAAGTATACATATAAGATAAGAACTTATAAGACATTTGGCGATGTGACATACAATTCGGCATTTGGCGGCGAGAAGACAGGAAGTTATGTACCTGCCGTGAAGCTGAAGAAATTCACAAGTGCATCGGCCGGAACAGCCAAGGTTACATATAATAAGGCAGCCAAGGCCACCGGATATCAGATACAGTATGCAGACAATGCATCGTTTAAATCTGCAAAGACGGCCAATGTAAACGGAGGTTCAGTTACAAGTAAGACCATCAAACGACTTACTAAGGGCAAGAGATATTATGTCAGAGTACGAAGCTTTAAGAAGATTGATGGTAAGGTTTACTATTCCGCATGGAGTGGAAAGAAATCGGTTGTAATAAAGAAGAGATAATATCAAAAGAAATAGAAGAATCCACCATGGATACAATCTGTATCCGTGGCGGATTGTTTTTTTTTCTGTGTGTTCATCATCATAACGCCTTTTATTACATAATAGCGAAAGAAAACAGGTAATAAAGTGTAAAATTTGAGGTAATGTGATGTTTTTAGTTGGACATGGCAGATATAAAATGCTACCATGATTCTATGGGAACATTATTGTTCCAGAGCAGCAAAAGGGATGAGCAGAATAAGGAGAGAAAGATGGACGAGAATAACGTAAATGGATTTAATGATATGGACGACGATGAGGACGAGGACGACGAAAGCGACGAGGACGAGCAGCAGCAGGAGCGTAATGATAACAACTTGGCACCGGAGGAGCAGCTTGCCGATATTGACAAAAGCTTCCGCCTGCCGAAGATGCTGCTGGATTTGGGCAAGGACCGCAATGTGCGCCGTGGTAGCGGCAAACGCAGCGTGACCAAGACTGACCTGAAGCAGGGACGTTATGTGCGTGCCGAACAGCCTAAAAGCAAGGTTACGGACCTGGCCTTTGACGCAACCATCCGCGCGGCAGCGCCTTATCAGCGCCTGCGTGAGGATAACGGCTGTGCGCTGAACATCAAGGAAGAGGATTTACGCCAGAAGGTGCGCGAAAAACGCATCGGCAACACCTTCCTGTTTGCGGTGGATGCCAGCGGTTCCATGGGTGCACGTGAGCGTATGCGCGCCGTTAAGGGTGCCATTTTCTACATGCTGCAGGAGGCGTACCAAAAGCGTGACCGCGTAGGCATGATTGCCTTTCGTCGCGATAAGGCAGATATGCTGCTGCCGATTACACGTAGCGTGGACTTGGCGCAGAAGCGTCTGGCAGAAATGCCGACCGGTGGCAAAACGCCGCTGACGGACTGGCGCTGTCACTGCAGACGTTGGCAATGATGAACAAGCGTGACAGTGAGCTGGAGCCGCTTCTGATCGTTGTTACCGACGGACGCGCGAATGCCGTGCACGAGGGCGAAAAGGATCCTGTAGCAGCAGCAATCAGCATTGCTGAAAAAATCGCTAAGGCTAAAATTACTTCAGTAGTGATTGATACGGAAAGCGGTTTTATCAAGCTGGGCCTGGCAAAGAAGGTTGCCGCCGCCATGCAGGCCAATTATTATACGCTGCAGAAGCTGTCTAAGGAAAATATAATTCATATTGTAAGAAATTTGAATTAAAGATAAGAGTATAGTATACTAATAGGTATATTGAAATATAAAGGAGTGAAGTTTTCATGAAAAAGCTGATTGTTTTATTGATGACTTTATTTTGCTGTGCAACCGCTTTTGCTGCGGATGCAGACAAGAAGCCTGCAACTCAGGAGGGTATGAACTGGGAAATCAGCATGATGCCTAAACCGAGCGAAGAAGAACAGGAGCAGGCACGTTGGTCTATCGTTGTAGAAAATAACGTAGGTATTTATGCTTACGATATGGATTCTCTGACCTTCAGCAAGGTTACTAACGGCCTGCCCGATAAAAATATTATTTCCGTGCTGACGAAAACCGTTTTTACCGATAAGGATATGCTGAAAAAGCTCAATGAAAAATACAAGGCTTCTCTGACTAAAAAAGAGAAGGTGCAATACTGTGAAATCGTCATGACCTTTAACCTGCAGGATAAAACCTACGGTGTAGAGGTAATGGATGTTTATGGCAGCAAGAAAACTCTGCTGAGCCATCAGGCTAAGGAGCTGAAGTTTGTTCCGGTTCCGGCAGGCAGCTTTGCTGAGGCTATGCTGGAAGTCTGCCAACAGGCCGTAGCTGCTGATGCCCAAGCAGCAGCGAAATAATGCTGCGCCCCGATTTTACTCAGGCAAAAAACTATATATTACAACACAAACTCCTTAGTCTGCTTTCTATCTGTGTGATAGGCATTACTTTGACACTGGGCCTCAGGCATCTCTCCAACCAGTCTACGTCAAAAAAAGCAGTAATGAAACCTATTGTGCACACGCAGGTAGTGAGCAGACGACCATTGTATAAAAGCATTAATCTTTTTGGACAGCTCAAGGCCAAGGCACAGATTGATATCGTCAATAAGTATGCCGGTATCGTCGATGAGATTAATGTGGATTTGGGCAGCAAGGTGCAGGCCGGAGATATCCTCCTGGTGCAGCATCTTGATGATGCCCGCGCCGAAATGCTCAAGGCCAAGGCACGCTATGCCGAGGCCGGAGCTAATGCGGCAACTACGGATGTGAGCTACAGCACCAGCCTTACTCGCTATGAGGCTGATTATAAGCTGGCGCAGGTCAACGCGGAGCGTTACCGCAAGTTGTATGCGCAGGGCGCTGTTTCCAAGTCCGAACTGGACAGCATGGAGCAGTCGCTGGCTAATAAAAAGGCGCAGTACGATGCTTTGGCGCAGCAGGAAAGCTATGATGGCACACCGTCGCAGGTCTACCGTCAGGAGCAGATTGCTGCCAGACGTGAGCAGGAGTACATTATTGCGCAAAACAAGTATCACGATCTGATTTTTAAGGCACCACGCGCAGGTATTATTACCTACCGCGATGCAGAAGTGGGTGGCTATGCGCCTGCAGGGAGCAGGCTGCTTACCCTTTTAGATGACAGTGGTTTTACAGTGGACTGCGATATTACAGAGGCCGAGGCTGCTTCTGTGACCGTTGGCACGCAGGTCGAGCTGAAGCTGGAGGCGATTGGCGAAATATGCCGGGGTACTGTTGTTTATGTGAGCCCTGTAAGAAGCAGGGAAACAAACAAGTTTACCCTCCGCATCAGGCTGGATGAGCCTGGCTCCAACGTAAAGGCAGGCTTGTTTGCCAAGGGTGAATTGCGTTTTCTGCAAAAGCCATCCACTATATATTTACCTAAAAATACCGTTCTCGAACGGGATGGCAAATATTTTGTCTATGTGCTGGGCAAGGGTAATAAGGCTCTGAAAAAGCCTGTTACTACCGGTGCAAGTAATAATGAAAGTATTGAAATAGTGCAGGGTGTGAAGATAGGCGAAACGGTTATCCTTGATAATCTTGCGCGTCTGCGTGACGGCATGGTGGTTGAGGTGGCCAAGGAGGAGGCGAAGTAATGAATATTACACGCTTTTCTATTAAACGGCCTATCGGTATCTGCATGATTTACATATTAGTCTGCGTCCTCGGTCTTATCAGCTTCTTTCGCATTGGCGTGGAGCTGCTGCCGGACGTGGACTCTAAATTTATCAGCGTAATTGTCAACTATCCGGGCGCCAGTACGGAATCCGTTGAACAGCAGGTGACGAAGCCGATTGAGGACGAGCTGTCCTCAATTTCGCACTTTAAGCAGGTGCGTTCCGCTACACGTCCCGGACGTGCGGAGATTTTTGTCGAGCTGGACAGTCAGGCCGATGCTGATATGGTGGCTATCGAGGCAACGAAAAAAGTCAGCCGTATCCGTAAGAATCTGCCGGAGGATATTGATGAGCCTGCAGTGCTCAAGCGTTCTTCAGAAGAATATCCGATTATCCAGATTGCAGCAACGTCTAAGGATAACCTGGACGATATTTTTGCCTTGGCAGACAGCAGCTTTAAGGAGCGCTTGCAGCAGGCAGCCGGCGTAGCTGATGTTGACGTTACCGGCGGTCGTACCAAGGAAGTCGCAATCGAGGTTGATAAGGATAAGCTCAATTATTACGGACTGACGCTGCAGGATATTATTACGGCGGTGCGCAAGGAAAACGTTATTGTTTCTTCCGGCTCCGTCTATACCGATGCTTTGGAAAAAACCGTGCGTCTGCAGGCGCAGTATAAGGCTCCGGAGGAGATTCAGCATCTGCAGCTTAAGGGTGCAGGTGGCAGATATATCGAGCTGGGGCAGGTGGCCAACGTGCAGGCCAAGGATAAGCGTGCCGTGGCCTATAGCCGTGTTGACGGCAACGAGGCGGTATCACTGGAGGTGTATAAGGCTAGCGGTGCCAATATCGTCGACACAGCAGATGGCGTGCTGCAGCAGCTGGAAACGCTGCGCAAGGATTACCCGGACTACGTTTTTACCGTTGTTTATGACCAGTCGCATTTCGTGCGCGATTCCCTAAGCAACACGCTTAAAACGCTACTGGAAGGCCTTGTTACTACCGGCCTTGTCTTGTATCTGTTCCTGCGTGGCTGGAAGTCCTCTATGGCAGTTATGATTGCCATTCCTACCTCGCTGATTGCAACCTTCTTCCTGATGTATTTGGCAGGCTTTACCTTCAATATGATGTCACTTATGGGTATGGCATTGTGTATTGGTATTCTTGTCGATGACTCCATTGTTGTGTTGGAGAATATCCATCGTTTTCTGGCGATGGGTAAAAGCGCTGACGTGGCGGCGGAGGAAGGACGTAATGAGATTGGCATGGCCGCAATCGCTATGACGCTTTGCGACGTGGTGGTATTTTTGCCTATTGCCTTTATGCAGAGTGCGACCGGCCAGTTCTTCAAGCAGTTTGGCATGACGATTGTTTTTGCTACACTGATGTCGCTGGTCGTTTCCTTTACGCTGACGCCGATGCTGGCTTCGCGCTTTTATAAAAACGGCGTGGAGGAGCCTAAGGGCAAGCTGTGGAGCAGACTGGATGACTTTGAAGCGCAGACGATTGCAAAGTATGATGTGCTACTGCGCAAATGCATAGAAAAGCCGAAGAAGCTGGTGCTGGGAGTACTGGCAGCCTTCGCGGTGGCGGTGGCGTTGGTGCCGCTCGGTATCG
>ERZ779664.1248-NODE-1248-length-10566-cov-2.667206_pt1 | contig 10566 bp, 9 predicted proteins | sample MGYA00511478_ERZ779664 | MGnify/ENA primary metagenome ERZ779664 (study PRJEB29588, sample SAMEA2160437) | human gut metagenome | biome: human gut; feature: human-associated habitat; material: faeces | place: Denmark | collected 2008/2010 ...
CCCCTCCGTCACTGCGTGCCACCTCCCCTATATATGGCTTCGCCACACAGAGGAGGAGTTTAAAGTAACACTCTATTCATTTGTGATGAGCAGAGGGAGGGGCTATTTTACCCCTCTCCTCTATATGGCTAACACAGTTCTCCGTAATGCTACGGGACACGGCAAGGGAGGAGGTGTTAATTAATTAAGAATCAGTCTCTCCTGTGGTTATCGAAAAGAATTTCATTCTCTAAAACTCATCGCTATCCCCACGGATTTTCTACTGAATCGTGATGTGAGTCGAGTCGGTAATACAAGCGAATGATAAGCAGGAGGGAATAGTAGTTTAGTCTTATTGTCGGGATTGCTGGGGAAACGTAAAGATTCGTGAGATGTTTTCCTTTATCGATTTGCGTAATCGGTGAGTCGAGAGATTACGTATGCGGGCCGCTTTCCTATATAGTTTATCGATGGGCATGTTGCCCTCGTCTGTTTCTAAAAACAAGCGGTCGAGTGGTACGAATTTCAAAGATTCGTGGTTGTAATATTCTCCGAAGGAGAGATATAGCCCTTCTCGAATCAGTTGCCCTGCGGTTTCGGGTTTCCCTCTGAATCCGTGTATAATCCACGGTTGTTTAGGTCTTTCTGCTTTATGGATGCGGATTATGTCGTCGTATGCTTTGACGGCGTGTATGACGAGCGGCTTGTGCCACTTTTCAGAGAGATATATGTGATGTTTGAAGTATTCCGATTGTTCTTCATAGCCGACTCCGCTTTTGAGTCTGTCGAGTCCCGTCTCGCCGATCGCCACGACTTGCTCGTTTCGTACGATCGTTTCCAACAGGGGGAATGTTTCTTTGGAGCGGGAGGTCAGGCTCCACGGGTGCATCCCGACGGAGTAGAACTTTCCCGGTTCGGGGCGGAACTCTTCGGGGGTCGTGCTGATGATGGCTCCGTAGCGGTCGTGGTGCGTGTGAATATCGGTCGGCGTTTTAATCGGGGCGGGATCGTAACCGCTACCGCCCCACGGGTGACAGCTCAGGATACGTTTGACGGCCAGCCACAAACCTTTTAACGGGCCGTGTATCTGTATGGCTTCGATAGCATATTGAGAACAGGTGGGTACATATCGGCACGATGGAGGTAGCATGGGGGAAATACATGCCTTGTAAAAACGGATAGGAAGCAGGAGTATGGCCGATAGCAGTTTTTTCATGATGTCAGGACGGGGTTTGTTGCAATTCTATTTTCCGGGCCAGACGTTCCAGAATTTCAATGACTTTCTTCTCTATAAAATGAAAATCGTTCAGGTTTTTATCGAGGTAAAGAAAGGCTAAATGTGCGGTTCGGCTTTGTCGCGACAGCGGTTCTGTCAGAATCTGCTTGTTGAGCCGATAGGCTTCTCTTATCCGGCGACGCAAATATACCCGTTTGACGGCGCGTTTGAAATTTCGTTTGGGGATATTGATAAAGAAACGTGGCGGAGCGCTTTCGCTGTCGTCTATGCGATAAACGACACGAATCGGATAGACGATAAAAGAACTCCCTTCGGCAAACAATCGGTCGATTGCCGTTCGGCTGCACAACTTTTCGTTTTTGGGGAGTTTGTGGTCGTTCATCGGTTTTGAAAATAAAATCTCATAAGCGCCTCCTTCCGGTAAAAGACGATTATGAGGTTCGGGTTTTGGGTAAAAAAGGGTTTATTTCTTTTTACTTTGTTCTTTTAAGAAGAGGTCTAAGGCTGCGGTCATCGACGGAGCTCCGGGTGACGGAGCCTCGATGTCGAGTCTCAGACCGGCATCCCGTACGGCTTGTGCCGTAGTGGGGCCGAATGTCCCGATTTTTATGTCGTCTTGTTTGAAATCGGGGAAATTCTTGGTCAGCGATTTGATACCCGACGGGCTGAAAAACAGAAGCATATCGTAATCAAACGGTTCATCGGGTCCGAAGTCGTTGCTTACGGTACGGTACATAATGGCCTTCGTATAGTTGATTTTATGCTTTTCTAATACAGAAGTTTGCTCTTTATGTACATCGGAAACTGGGAAGAGGAATTTTTCGCCGGAGTGTTTGAGCAACGAAGGCACTAAGTCGTCCAGCTTTCCAGAGTTCCCGAAAAATATTTTGCGTTTGCGATAGATGATGTATTTCTGTAAATAAAGGGCGATGGCCTCTGTCGTACAGAAGTATTTCATCGTTTCCGGTATGGTAACACGCAGTTCTTCGCACAGACGGAAGAAATGGTCGATAGCGGTGCGTGCCGTGAAAATAACGGCAGTGTACTCGGGTATGGATATTTTCTGCTGTCTGAATTCTTTGGAGGTCAGACCTTCTACTTTGATAAAAGGACGAAAAACGATATTTACACCATATTTTTCTGCAATATCGTAGTAGGGAGATTTTTCGGAACTCGGCTTGGGCTGAGAAACAAGAATTTTCTTAATTTTCAAAGCTGCTGTATTTTTAGTTCGACAAAATTATATATCAATATACTTGATCTATATACCCAAAATAGGGGGGTGATTTCGAGGGCACAAAGGTACACAATAAAATAGAATAAATCTAATATATTGCGGTAAAAAATCTTAAACCCTTTATAAATAAACAAGATACGAGAGATTAGATAGATAAGTGCCGCTGTGACGAACATGATTTTTTCCAAAGGAGGAATGAAGGTCATCGCGAGTATCGACAAGGCGAGAGGTATGCCTATCAAGGAATTGATCGATACGAAGCTGTCTATCCATTTACGGGTATGTGTGGCATCGGTAAATAACCGCCCGATTCCGGTATAAATCCATTTTTGAAGGTAATAATAACAAAATGCGATGACTCCTCCGCAACAAATCCCTATTCCGATCATTTCGGATAGGGAAGGTATATGCCGACTTACAAGTTCGAATAGGCAGAAGCCTTCGGAGATGAAAGTCATGATCAACAATACGGCCCGGAGTTGGGTTTCTCTCACGGTAGTATCGTCGAACAGGTTTTGTCTCTCCTTTACGTTGAGCGAATTGCGGAGCACTTCACCCAAGTATTTGATTCCTTTTTTGAACGTGAAAGCGAACAGCAAGAAAACAATGAGAACGAGGCCGACGATTACGGGATCGTTCATGGGTGTTTCGGGTATTTTTTCAGACGGGAATCCTTCGGGTATGGCGATTATGGTTTCTTGCAGGTCTTTCAGCGGATCGGTCTCTTTCAAGGGAGTACTTCGTTCGAATCCATGTATATATCGCGGCACGAAAACCTCGGGAGTACCGGCGGGCGACTGGGCTTGCGCAGTATCGGCAGGAGTGGCGGTATGTGCGGCGGGGACAGGCATGATTATATGGCTGCGATTTTGCGAATGTTTTTATCCCATACGGGCATGTTTTGAATAGCGTCGACAGCTTCTTGGGGGGGCTGCGCGACTTGCCACATGCGGGCGTGCTCCTGCCTCATGAAGTTTTCGCCGATGGCGTTATGAAGCATCTCTATCAACGGGTTATAATATCCGTCTATGTTCAATATGACGATGGGGTTGAGAAACAGTCCGAGTTGTTTCCATGTGATTATCTCGAAGAGCTCTTCCATCGTTCCGCAACCGCCCGGTAAAGCGATGACGGCATCGGCTTCTTGCGCCATGCGTTCTTTCCGTTCGTGCATGTCGGCGGTTACGATGGTCTCGGTCAAACCTTTATGACACCAACCTTCGTCGATCATAAACCGGGGTATTACACCCAATACTTCGCCTCCGTTTTCGAGAACACTGTCGGCCAGAGTACCCATCAGACCTTGATTGCCGGCGCCGCAAACGCATCGCATTCCGTTTTGTGCGAGAAGCCTGCCTGTTTCGCGGGCGGCTTCGAAGTAACGAGGATTTATTTTAGAGCTGGATGCGCAATAAACGCAAACCGATTTTATCTTTTTCATTGTCACGTATTTGAATCGGTTGCAAAGTTAACGCTTTTTCCCGAAAGAGAACCCTTCGGCACAAGCGACGTTATAACCATTTGTTTTCGCGATACCATTTCACGCATTCGTTCACGCCTCGTTCCAAGCTGTATTGCGGAGAAAAACCGAGCTCGTTTTGAGCATCCGAAATGTCGCAAATCCAGTTGCGTTGTTTCATGATACGGAATTTATCCCGATTTAATGTGCTGGTTTTTCCCAGCACGATAGCTCCTTTTTCGGCAATGACCGATACGACCCAAAGCAACCACACTGGAATTTTGACGGGGACAACCCTGCGCTTTCCCAAAGCGGTCGCTACATATCGGCGAAACTGGGACGAAGTGTATGCTTTTCCTTCCGAGAGGAAGTACCCCCGCCGAACGACTCCCCGGTCTATGGCTTTGAAGATAGCTTGTACCAAATCTTTCACGTAAATGAAGGTGATGAGTTGAGGTTTGAACCCGACGATGAAATCGAATCCGTATTTGATACTTTTCATCATCAGGTAGTAATCTCGCTCATAGGGGCCGTATACTCCGGTGGGACGCATGACCACGTAGGGGAATCCTTCCAACAATTCTAAATGTCGCTCGGCTTTCAGCTTGCTTTTTCCGTATCGGGTATTGGGGTGAGGGGTGTCGGTGGGGCGTATGGGGGTGAAGTTTTTTTCGTCGCCGACTCCCCATGCTCCGAGGCTGCTCGTCATGATGAATTGTTTAGGAACCATTTCTGTTTCGACGAGGGCTTCGGTGAAATTTTTCACAAAGCCGTAGTTGATTCGATCGAAGTCATCGGGATTTTTACATTTTGTAACTCCCAGATTATAAACGATATAGTCCCATGCTCCGTATTCCCTTTTATGCGATAATAGTTGGTCGGTAAGAATTTTTTTGTTACCGTAATTGAAGTCGATAAAGCGGATTGCAGGGTCGGAAAGATGCTCGCGAGAAGTCGTTTTGCGCACACCCGCCCAAGTTTCGTACCCTCGCGACAGCGCCTCTTCGACGATAAATCCGCCGATGAATCCGCCGGCTCCGGTAATCAAAATTTTCATGCTCATAAACGCTGTTTGTTTGTGCGTGTAAAAGTAATAAGAAACCTTGTAAATGGGATTAGCGATACTGTTATTTTGTGAAATATAGCCGATAAACTATTATAAAAAGTTTATAAAGAGGGGAGATTGACAATCTTTGTTATCTTTGCAATATTTTTGTAGCCGGAATGTGAAAATAAACCGGATTTCGATAATTGACGAAATGAATCTGTTTTTGCCGTCGGGCGTGTTGTCTTTGTCGCGGATTACAAGGGTTCGAGGCTTTCGGTCGAGATGAAAGGAAAAAATTATAAATATAACAAATGAAACGGTACAAATTACTGAACAATGTTTTGGGGTGGGTAGTCTTCGTTATCGCGGCGGTTACCTATATCCTTACTTTGGAATCCACGGCCAGTTTTTGGGACTGTGGTGAGTTTATAGCATCGGGTTATAAGTTGGAAGTGGGTCACCCGCCGGGTAATCCCATATTTATGTTGACGGCGCGATTCTTTGCCAATTTTGCTTCTTCTCCCTCCGAGGTCGCCTATATGGTAAACCTTATGTCGGGGTTGTTAAGCGCTGCCACCATACTGTTGTTGTTCTGGACGATCACCCGTTTGGCGCAAAAGATCGTTTTGCGTGATGGAGAGACAGAGGAGACGATGTCGCTCGGGCAGATGATTGCAATTCTCGGTTGCGGTTTGGTAGGAGCTTTGGCCTATGCGTGGTCCGATACATTTTGGTTCTCGGCGGTGGAAGGCGAGGTCTATGCCTATTCGTCGTTCTGTACCGCATTGGTGTTTTGGCTTATCCTCAAATGGGAAAGCGTGGCCGACCTGCCGCATGCCAACCGTTACATTATTTTGATAGCCTATATCATAGGAGTTTCGATTGCGGTTCACCTGTTGAATCTTTTGTGTATCCCGGCCATCGTATTGGTTTATTATTACCGTAAGTATAAAAATACCGATTTAAAGGGTTCTTTAATTGCCCTGTTGGTATCGTTCGTGTTGATCGTGCTTCTGCTTTACGGTCTAGTTCCGGGTTTTGTCGAGGTTGCCAGTTGGGTCGAATTGTTGTTCGTCAATGTTTTCCATTTACCGTTCAACAGCGGAGTGGTTTTTTATTTCTTCCTCATTGTCGGGGTTATCGCTTGGGCCATTTATGAGACGTATGCTCAACGCAGCGATAGGCTCATCAAGATTTCGTTTTTGATAAGTATCGTATTGGTGGGTATTCCTTTTATCGGCGACGGGTATATTATCGGTATTGTCCTTACGGCTGCGTTGGCTTATTATTTGTTTACTCGTAAAAAGCTGGCGGTAGTCGCCATGAATACGATATTGTTGTCGTTGTTCGTTATTTTTATCGGTTATTCTTCGTATGCGCTGATTGTGATTCGTTCGACGGCCAATACCCCGATGGATCAAAATTCGCCCGAAGATATATTTAGTTTGGGCGGTTATCTCAACCGCGAACAGTATGGCGACAGGCCTTTGTTCTATGGACAGACTTTCCCGGCCGAAATCGCTCGTGATGCCAATGGGACTGCCATATCGACAAAAGGCAAAGCCATTTGGAAGAAAAAACTGAAAACATCGGAGGACGAGGCAGACCGTTATATAGTCACCGGATATAACGAACATTACGAGTATCAACCCGAGTTGAACATGCTGTTCCCGCGTATGTATAGCGATAAATCGGAACATATATCGGCATATAAAGAGTGGACTAATTTTAAAGGCCGTCCGGTACAGGTGAGAACTTCCGAAGGAACTAAAACGGTCATGAAACCCACTTTTGCCGAGAATCTCGCTTTCTTCCTCGATTATCAGTTGAACTACATGTATTGGCGTTATTTCATGTGGAACTTTGCCGGACGGCAAAACGATATACAGGGACATGGAGAGGTGCAAAACGGAAATTGGATCAGTGGATTCAATTTTATCGACAAGCATATTGCGGGAGACCAGACCAATCTGCCCGACGATTTGAAGAATAATGCAGGGCGTAACGTCTTTTATATGCTGCCCCTTTTGTTGGGTCTGATCGGGTTGTTCTATCAGGCATTTTCCGGTAAGAAAGGTATCGAAAGTTTTTGGGTGACATTCTTCCTGTTCTTCATGACCGGTATAGCGATTGTGATTTATTTGAATCAAACCCCCTATCAGCCTCGTGAACGGGATTATGCCTACGCCGGTTCGTTCTACGCATTCGCTATCTGGATAGGATTGGGTGTTGCGGCCGTGTGGAGAGGATTGAATTATCTGTTGAAAACGACCGACGAAAAACCCGTGAGTACGATTACCGCTGCTGTGGCTGCGCTGCTATGTTTGTGTGTGCCCTTGCAGATGGTAAGCCAGACATGGGACGACCACGACCGTTCGGGACGATATGTTTGTCGCGATTTCGGTATGAACTATCTGTCGAGTGTCGATGAAAACGGTATCATCTTTACCAATGGCGATAACGATACTTTCCCCTTGTGGTACGTACAGGAGGTGGGAGGGGATCGCACCGATGTAAGAGTTTGCAATTTGTCTTATTTACAGACCGACTGGTATATCGACCAGATGAAACGTCCGGCTTACGAATCGGCGCCGCTGCCCATTTCGGCCGATGAGTCGAAATACGCCTATGACGTTCGTTCCTATAATTACGTAATTAATCGGTTGGCCGATTCGATTACGGTAAGCGATGGATTGGACTATCTGTATAGCGATGAGGATTGGACGAAAGATGTTCCCGGATACGGAAAGTTGAACCATTTACCCACGAACAAGCTCTATATCCCGGTAAACGCCGATGCGGCCGTCGCTTCGGGTACGGTAGCGCCTGAGTTGAAAGATAGTATCGTTTCTCGCATTGTTCCCGATTTTGCCGATAAGCGGGGTTTTACGATGAGCGAAATAGCTTCGTTGGACATTATCAACACCAATGCCATGCAGGGTTGGAAACGTCCGGTTTATTTTGCCGTGACGGTGGGTAGTAGTTACTATCTGGGCTTGGAGGATTATTTCTCCCGTACCGGATTGGCTTATCAGGTTGTTCCTTTGAAAGGCGTTTCCAACAACATCGATACGGATAAGATGTATGACAATATGGTCAATAAATTCCGTTGGGGAGGAATCGATAAAGCAACTCCCGAGCACCCGTTATATCTCGACGAAAATGTACGTCGCATGTGCAACACGCATCGCATGATGTTCGGCGATTTGGTCGTTCAACTCATTGCCGAAGGGAAAAACGATAAGGCATTGACCGCACTGGATTTGATTATGGAGAAGATTCCGGGTTGGCAAGTGACTCACGACCTTACCTCCGTTTCGCTGGCGCAGTCCTATCTCGATTTGGGAGAGAAAGCGAAAGGCGAGGCTTTGTTGACCGAGATACTCGACAATTCGGCCGGATACCTGAATTGGTATAAAGACTTGACTTCCGGTCAGCTTCGTTCCGTAGGAAACGACTATCAGAAACATTTGTATATCGTCCATACGATACACGAAATGAGTGTATCTTATGGGTTACCCGAATTGCAGAAAAAGATAGAAGACCGATTTGCCATTCAAGATCCGATTCTCTCTCGATATTAGTCGTACTTGTTATGTTTATAGAGCAACCCCCGTTTTTTTATCGCATGTTGTTTCCCGAAACGATTTGGCGTATACCGGGAGATAAAAAGACCGTATATCTCACTTTCGATGACGGTCCCATTCCGCAAGTTACTCCGTGGGTTCTCGATGTACTCGATTACTACGAGGTGAAAGCTACGTTTTTTTGTGTCGGTGACAATGTCGCGCGTAATCCCAATCTGTTTCAGGCGATCAGGGACAGAGGGCATCAAGTGGGGAATCATACGATGAATCACGTGAAGGGAATGTCGATGTCTCCCGAAAAATACGTGCGGAATGTCATGAATGCTCACGACCTTATTCAAAGTCGGTTGTTTCGCCCCCCTCATGGTCACATGCTACCCGGACAAGCCAAATTGTTGAAGAAGGATTTCAGCATTATCATGTGGGACGTCGTGACGCGCGATTACAGTAATAAATTGTCGGGTGAGCAGGTGTTCGGCAATGTGAAACGTTATGCCCGCAACGGTTCCATCATCGTGTTTCACGATTCGATTAAGGCAGAGCGAAACTTGCACTATGCGTTGCCGAGGACGATAAATTGGCTTAGAGAGAATGGCTTCTTGTTCAAAACCCTCTGAATGGCGTGAGATCATACGAAACGAAGCCTTGCGTATCGGTTTCGATGCCTGTGGCTTCGCAAGGGTGGAAGAGGTCGATGCCGATATGCGTGATAAATACCGGCAGTGGCTCGCTTCCGGGAAACAGGCGCAAATGGGTTATTTGGACAATTATGTGGAGTTGAGGGATAATCCGGCGTTGTTATATCCCGGAGCTCGCACGATGATTTGTGTGGCACTCAACTACTATCCGGTTCGCTTTCAGTCCGGTGAAAGTCCCCGGTTCGCTTATTATGCCTATGGTCGGGATTATCACGATGTGATGCGGGATAAGCTGAGGCAGTTGGCCGTTTTTGTTTCGTCCTATTCTGGGGATACGGGAAGGGTCTGTTGCGATACGGCTCCGGTGCGGGAACGTTATTGGGCGGTTCGTGCAGGTCTCGGCTTTATCGGGAAAAATGCCCAGTTGATTATTCCCGGTAAAGGCTCTTTCTTCTTCTTGGGAGAATTGATAACTTCTTTGGATCTTCCTCCCGATAGTCCGGTCGTTGCTCGATGCGGCGATTGTTCTCGTTGTATGGACAGTTGTCCCACCGGGGCATTGTACGCTCCGGGGAGTGTGGATGCCCGCCTGTGTATCTCTTGTCAAACCATCGAGAACAAGGGGGATATAGCTCCTTTCGTAGCCGATAGAATGGGCGATCGGGTATATGGATGCGATACCTGTCAGCAATGTTGCCCGTGGAATAAATCGGCTCGACCTTCTGTGCATCACGAATTTGCACCCAGCGAAGAATTTCTTGCTCTCGATGCTTCCCGATTCGAAACGATGACACCCGATGATTTCAATCGGATATTTCGCCATTCGGCTGTCAAAAGAGCTAAGTATGCCGGACTGAAACGAAATTTCGAGATTTGGAAGAAAAACAGAAAGTCCCCCATAGAATGATGTTATGTATAAATTAAGAGAGGCTTCGCCACGGCGAAGCCTCTCTTATTATGTGATTGAGACAAGTCTTATAGTAAGCTGTCAGGGTCGAGGTTGTTTTTCTCGATGTCGAGGAAATACTTGTAAGTACCCACCTTCAATTCGGCCGTTGCGGCGTCGTCGCAGACAATGATGCTTTTGGGGTGCATTTGCAGAGCCGTGATCGTCCACATTTGGGAAATGCCGCCTTCTACGCCTTGTTGCAAGGCTTTGGCTTTGTTGTGCCCGTTAACGATGATAAGGACATTCCGGGCCGACATGATAGTACCGACACCTACGGTGAGAGCCGTTTTGGGAACAAGATGGGTATCGCCTCCGAAGAAACGGGAGTTGGCGATAATCGTGTCTTGGGTCAGTGTTTTTACGCGGGTGCGTGACGTTAACGAAGACCCCGGTTCGTTAAAAGCGATATGGCCGGCGGGGACCAAACCCGCC
>ERZ779664.1257-NODE-1257-length-10511-cov-3.241010_pt1 | contig 10511 bp, 6 predicted proteins | sample MGYA00511478_ERZ779664 | MGnify/ENA primary metagenome ERZ779664 (study PRJEB29588, sample SAMEA2160437) | human gut metagenome | biome: human gut; feature: human-associated habitat; material: faeces | place: Denmark | collected 2008/2010 ...
GTGAATATTGAGCTGCCGACGGGCTATAACGCCGACCAGACGAACGAGGCTCTGCTGCTGTTCGAAGATTATCTGGCCAAGGTGCCGGAAATCGAGCATTATATGACGAATGTGACCACTACGCAGAGCATGGGCAAGCTGGTTATCGCGCTCAAAAGCAGCGATGAGCGCAGTAAGGATGTCTGGCAGGTAGCACAGGAGATTCGCAGCTTTGCCAAGCAGAATCTTGGCGAAATCAAGGTGCGCGTCAATGAGATTCAGTCATCCGTTACCGGTGTTTCTGGTGGTCGCAACCTTGTGCGTTCACCGGTACAGGTAGAGCTTAAGGGCAGTGATATGAACCAGCTTGTGGCTGATTCTGCCAAAGTGGAGCAGATTTTTGCTTCGACTGCAGGCCTGAAGGATATCAAAAATTCCTATGTTAAAGGCATGCCGGAGCTGAAGGTGACAGTAGACCGCGACAAGCTGAAATATTATCACGCGACAGTCAATGACGTGGCGCAGTCCTTTAACGCCGCTATTGGTGGACGCAGCGCCGGCGTGCTGGCGAACGATGTGCAAAACCATGGCAATGATACGGACATAGCAGTACGTTTTGCCGGTGGCAGTGGCTATAATATCGAAGATGTACGCGCTATTCCCGTGCAGACAGGCAGAGGAAGCGTCTTTCTTGGCGACCTTGCCGACGTAGAAGAGGGCGTAGGCCCGATTACGATCCGTCGCGTGAATAAGGAGCGCATCATTAACATCCAGTGCAACCTGACGGACAGACCGCTGAATGAAGTAGTCAAGGAGCTGACGCAGAAGCTAAATGCTGCAGGCCTCAAGAGTACCTATGAGTTTTCCGGCCAGGCGACCACGATGAACGATTCCTTTGCCGAAATGGCTATGGCATTGTTGCTGTCATTGCTGTTGATTTATCTGCTGCTGGCAGTGCTTTATGAATCGGTATTCACGCCGTTCATCCGTATGTTTTCGTTGCCGCTGGGCATCATCGGTGCAATCTTCTGCCTGCTTTTGACGCATAACACCATCAACCTGTATTCTCTCATCGGCATCTTGGTTATGGACGGTCTGGTAGCGAAAAACGGCACGCTGCTTTTGGATTATACGCTGACGCTGATGCATGAAGGCATGACGGCGAAGGCTGCGGTAATCGAAGCAGGCAAAACTCGTCTGAAGCCTATCTTTATGACAGCACTGACGATGGTGGTGGGCATGCTGCCGACAGCGCTGTCGCTGAGCGCAGGCTCGGAGACGCGCGTGAGCATGGCGTGGGTTATTATCGGAGGCATGATAACATCAACGGTGTTCACGCTGTTGGTGCTGCCGATACTGTTTTTGTGGTTGAAAGAGAGATTTCCTAGTAGAATTTAGTTTAATAATAAGAATAGATATTGAATACATAAGGCTTATGTAGTATACTATAGACATATAAAAAGAGAGATTCCTAAAGCAAAATATAACTTTGCAAAGAAGCTTTCTATATAATATCAGAGGAGTAACTTGCGGCTTTGCTGATTATAAAAGCAAGGGCGTTTTTTCATAGCTATATTGCCGTATAGCTTGTAAATCTGCTTGATGCGCTTGGTAGCCCGTGGCCATGCAAGACTGGGCAGGGGAAGAGTGGTCAAAATATATTTTTGAGGAGTATGAGTAAACATGAAGAGTAATTTTTCCAAGGGTTTATTGATGACGGCCCTCATTACCGGTAGTGTAATATGGGGGGGTACAAACGTATTTGCTGAAGAGCTGCAGGAGTATACGCTGGACCAGATGGTTGTAACGGCGACGAGAACGGAGAAGCGTGATGTTGAAGTTCCGGCAAGTACTGAAATTTTGACGCATGATAAAATTCTTGCTAGTGGTGCTACAAATGCTATGGAGGCATTGTCTAAAGTAAATGGTCTGGAGTTTAAAAGCTATTTTCCAGGTGGTTCTGCTATGACTACTATGACGCCAGAAATCAATATTCGTGGCTTGAGTACTGGTACTTTGGTTTTAGTTAATGGCAATCCTCTAAATTTAAATAATAAATATGTTATTGACGCTATTCCAGTAGAATCCATTGAAAAAATTGAAATTATCAAAGGTGGAGGTTCTATCTTATATGGTTCTGAAGCTATGGCTGGTGTAGTTAATATCATTACAAAAAAGACAGCCAACAATAGCGTATCTATAGGCTATGGTAATTATGGACAACAAAAGTATAATGTTTCTGTTGGCAATGATAAGCTGAAAGTTAACTACGATTTAAAAAAATGGGGTGAAGTTAATAATTTAAGTGCTTCTGCAAATCCCCCAACTAGTAGTGCATATCAATATAGTCAAGATAGAAATCATAAAGAAAATATTGGTATAGGATACAATATTACTGATAATTTAAGTTTCGAATACAATCATCTTGATTCTAGTGTTGATTATCACAGAAACAAAATTATTAGTAATGCTTTCGAGCAATGGAGAGAAACCTATACAAAACAAGATTTATTTCAATTGAATTATAACAGTGATAGTGTAAAAGCACATATGTGGTATACTCAAAACAAGATTAATTATTATGGTGGCTCTAAACCTGGTGTGTATACAAGAAACACTTTAACTGAGACTAAGAATGCTACTTATGGATTAGATGTACAAAAAGATATTTCTTTGAGTGAAAAATCCTTGCTGACAGTTGGTGCGAATGCTAAAAAAGAAAAGTACGAACCTCAAATTATCAAAGGAGATTCTGCTAAATCTTCAGATAAAAAAGAAAGAAATCAATTTGCGGTTTTTGCGCAGTTGGATCAAAAATTTACAGATAAAGATAATTTAATTATTGGAGGTCGTGGTACTTGGACTTCTGGTTCTACAAATGGTGAAGAGTATGATGATTTTAGTGCTTCAGCTCAATATGTTCATAAATTCAACGAAGATAAAAGTGTTTATATCAGCGTAGGCCAATCTTTTATTATGCCTTCCTTCTCTCAAATGTATCCTTCTGGTGTTGCCGCTGGTGCTCCTAACCCTAATCTGAAACCTCAAAAGGGTACTAATTATGAATTAGGTTATAAAGAGATAGCGGGAAATCATCTTTGGAAAGTAGCATTATTTAAAATGAATGTCAAAGACAATATTACTGCTTCTTGGAAAAATGAAGTATGGAATTACAAGAATACTGACTTTAAAAATGTTGGTTTAGAAGCAAGTTTAGCAGTGGATGCTTCTGATAAATTTAGCTATGATATTGGATTGACTGTACATAATCCTAAAAATAAAATTGAGAATGAACCTTCGAAAAAAGGTTGGCAAAGAAAATTTGGTAAATATCAAGTTAAGAGTGGTGTAGAATACAAGCTTGACAAATTTAGAGCTGGTTTTAGTGGTAGTTATGTTTGGGACAGATATTCTAGTCCGTCCAGCAAGGAATCTTATAAAATTAAACCGTATTTTCTGACTACCTTTACTGCTGCGTATGCACCTGATAAAAATAGTGAGTTTTCCTTGATCGTTGATAATGTTTTAAACAGAAATGATAATTTGTCTAATACAATGAGTGATCATGGTGCATATTATGCAACTCCTACCAATTTCCTTGTAAGCTATACCTATAAGTTCTAATAACACTTAACCCTACGGCGGCGCTCTTGCGCCGCCTTTTAATATACCATCAAAATAAAAGCTAATTTTCAGAAAAATTGCTTAACTATTGTAACCTTCTCTGCTAATATAATAAGCACAAAGACTAGTCAGAAAAATCAGAAGAAAGGCTATAGAAAATAAATGGTAAAAGTAAAGCAAGATTTATTGAATTCCATTAAAGAATTTACTCTTATGGATGACCCGTTTATGACCAAGGTTTTTGAAGATGATATAGAGCGTACACAATTAATATTGCGGATTATCTTAGAAAATGATACAATCAAAGTAAAGAAAGCATCTACACAAAAACGTCTGAAAAATCTTCAGGGAAGGGATTTACAGCTTGATATCTTAGCTGAAAAAGCTGATGGCACCAAGTTTAACGTCGAAGTACAGAATGAAAGCAGTGGTGCCATCCCTCAAAGAGCACGCTATCATATGAGCCTGTTGGATGCGAAAAGCTTGCCGAAAGGGGAGTATTTTGACAAAATCCCTGAGAACTATGTTATTTTCATTACAAGGGAAGATGTTCTTAAAGGACTGTTGCCGATTTATCATATTCATAGAATGATAGATGAGAATGGTAGCAGCTTTGCAGATGGCTCGCATATTATCTACGTTAATGCCAAAATTCATAATGACACTCCGTTAGGAATGCTGATGCATGACTTTTGCTGCAAGAATCCTGATGATATGCATTATAAAAAGCTTGCTGAAAAAATTAGATACTTTAAAGAAGAGAAGGAGGGCTTGGATAAAATGGGCGATGTAATGGAAAAGCTTATAGCAAAGCGTGAAAAAGAAGCTTTGGAAAAAATGGCGAAAAAATATGAAGCTAAAGTTGCTAAAGCGCAAAAGGAAGCGCGCATCAGTTTAGCTAAAGAGATGCTAGCCGATAATGAATGCATAGATAAGGTTGTTAAGTACTCTAAGCTTTCGGTGAAGGAAGTACGTGCGCTGGCTGCTAAAATGAGTGCCTAGGGATACAAACTGATAAAAACAGCGATCACCGCTATGATTGAAGACGAATCTGGCGGTGATTTTTACTTGCAAAAATTTTCATGAAAATCTTGTCTATAAAGTAGCTATATACTTTAAAATAAGATATAATGTTATCTAGATGAGTTGATATACAAATATTTTTTGCCGATTGTAAGGCTTGCTGCATATGACCATGAAAGACTGGGTATGCAAGGGCTTTTCAATAAATATTTTTAATAGGAGTATGAGTAAATATGAAGATGAAAAAAGGCTTATTGATGACGGCGTTGATTACCGGTACTTTGATGAGCAGTGCAGCTGCTTTTGCCGAGGAACTGCAGGAGTACACGCTTGATCCGATGGTTATTACTGCACAGAGAATGGAGTCTAAAGATTTAAAAACTCCGGCTGCTATAGAAGTAGTTACCAAAGAAAAAATTGAAAACAGTGGTGCTGGTTCCGCTTATGATGTATTGCAAAACGCTTTGGGCATTATGTCAAGTGCACAAGGTCCTAATGGTGCAGCAATGGGTTCTATGACCAGTAAAATTATTATTCGTGGCGTAGATAAAGGTACTCTCGTTATGGTTGACGGTGTTCCAATGAACCAGGACGGAAAATACAACTTGGAAGATATTCCGTCTGATATGATTGAAAAAATAGAGATAGTTCGTGGCGGCGGTTCCGTATTATACGGCTCTGAGGCTACTGGTGGCGTTGTTAATATTATCACTAAAAATACTTTGAGAAACAGCGTTAAAGTTTCTGCCGGCAATTATGGCCGTGAGCGTTATGCAGTATCTGTAGGTGCATACAGATTTAATGCAACCGCTTCATTAGAGAATCGTGGTAAGATATCCAATATGACAACTACCATTAAAAATACTGCTATGGGCAAGACTTCCTACCGCCATTATGATTATGTAAATGGCGAAAGTAAGGGTATCTTATGGAATTATAATATTAATGACAATATTAAGTTCACACATAATTATGTAGAAAATAATAATGTGATGGATGTAATCGATAATAAATATCTTAAGAGTCCTTATCAAAGAAAAGAATACGATGACCATAATAACACCTTTGCTTTAGCTATAGATGATAAGCATGGCTTTACTTCCAATATTTCTTATGGTACTCAGGAAAGAAATTATGACCAGACTACATGGAAGAGCAATGGTGCAATCAGCAGTGCTATAAAATATAGCTGGCGCAAGGGTCACAATACCAATATCAACGTGCAGAAGGTTTTTGATGTCAACGCAAAAGATAAATTTTTGGTAGGTGCATCCTTCAAACGCGAGGATTTGGATGTTTACAACTCTGCTAGTAAGAAAATGGGCAATACTCCTGCTAAACCGGAACGTACCGGCACATATAATCGCGATATCTACTCTCTCTATGCATCTTATGACTGGCAGATGACTGACAATGACAAGCTGATTGTTAACCTGCGCGAAACCTTTGTAAGAAATGCTAAAGGTGATAACACTGACCTGAGTACAGGCATTACTACTAAAACTGTACAGATGAATCAGAGTAAATTCACTCCGGAAATTCAGTATATCCGTGATTTGACTGACAACAGCTCCTTCTATGCTAAAGCCGGCAAATCCTACAGATTACCGGAGCTGACCAAAATCTTCGGTGGCAGTGTTATTTTACCGTCTGTGGATTTGAAGCCGGAGCATGGCGTGCATTACGAAATGGGTTATAAGCTTAACGAAGCAAACCGCTCCTGGAGATTGGCAATCTTTAATTACGATATTAAAGATGCTATTGAAAGCATTAGCGGTAGTGCGCAAGCAGGTAATTTGATCTACAGCAATACTGACGTTAAAAATACTGGCGTAGAGCTGTCTTTGAATGTTAAGCATAATGATAACCTGGATTCCTTCTGGGGCGTTACCTATAGCAATCCGAAGAAAAAATCCTTCAAAACCGATAACAGTGCAGGTGGCGAATGGATTAAATATAATAATCAGTTCCAGTTCAACATGGGCGTAAATTATCATGCAGACAAGTTTGCAAGTGCTTTGAGCGCTAACTATATTGGTATGAGAACAGATGGCACATCTGCTGTTCATGACAGAATGAAACCTGCCCTGTATACTGATTTGCACTTCTCCTATGCTCCTGAGAAAAATCAGAAAGCATTCCTCCATATCAATAACTTGTTAGACAGAAAAGATTACACTACCTCTAAAGGTCCTGATGAAACTACCTATGGCTACTATACCACTGGTATTAACTTCATGGTTGGCTACGAATATAGCTTCTAACACTTAACCATTACGGCGGTGCGTTTGCGCCACCACTTTTGAACTTGCTGACTTACTCGGAGGTGCAAAATGAAAAAGATAACACTTTTAATCTGCCTGATGCTCTGCGGTCTTTTTGTTGTTGGCGGAGCTGCTGCCAGCGCCGCAGGCAAGAAGCCTATGGATAAGGAAAAGGCAGTGAACGGCCTGCATGACAGCTTTCTCTTTGACAAGGAAGAGCTTGGCGAGCTTTTTGACAGCGGCATCAGCTACATGGAGCTGAAAAAGCTCTGCCTGCATGCCTACGCAGCGAAAAAGCCGGTGAAGGAGGTTGCGCAGCTGCGCGACAAATACGTCTGGACGCGTGTTGATTACCTTTTGGGGCTGACGCCGGAAAAGCTGGCGCGTGCCGAGCATGAGTACAAGGTTGACCGCATCCACCGCCTGTTTGGCCTGGATAAAAAGCTGGTAGACAAGTACATGCGCATGGGCTATGCTTCGCATCAGGTGAAGCGCGCAATGTTCTTGGCGCGCCACTGCGACAAGAGCGTGGAGGAGCTGCTGGCGATGAAAACACGTCAGCAAAAATGGGGCGACATCTGCGAACAGCTGGGACTGCCGCGTGATGCATGCATGAAATAGTAAAATTAACCTGAAACCTTGGGGCGGTGCGAGTGCGCCGCCTTTTTTGATGACGTATAAAATCAGTTGCGCAAATTCAATTTAAAAAGGCAGACATAGAGACTACCTTTTGACATGTGAAAGAAAAAAAGAAGCCAAAATTTTTCACCTGTAGAAGGAAAAGTGCTTAAGAATCAGAAGTTTTTCGTTTATAGAAGAAAAACTTCTGATATTTGATGAGTTTTTCTCATGGAGAAGAAAAAGTTGCGTGGCATTATGCTTTCTGTTATGATATAAAGGACAAAGAAATATAGTGGTAGTTCGAGAGAGGAGGATTTGTATGATTGTACGTCAGACATATTTGGAAAAACTAAAATTGATGCGAGATAAAAAGATTATCAAGGTTATTACAGGTGTGCGTCGTTCCGGTAAGTCGACACTGCTGGAAATGTATAGAGATTTTTTAGTAAGCAGCGGTGTGCATCCTTCATGCTGTCAATATATAAATTTTGAAGATTTGCGTTGGGAAAGTCTTAAGGATTATCATACTTTATATAATCATATCCTGGAAAACTTATCCCCTAATGAAAAAAATTACATATTCTTAGATGAAATACAAATTGTTCCAGAGTTTCAAAAGGCTATCAACAGTTTGTTCTTACGTGATGATGTAGATATTTATATTACTGGTTCTAATGCATATTTGCTTTCTGGTGAATTATCTACATTGTTGTCTGGAAGGTATATTGAACTGAGCATACTACCGTTGTCGTTTAAGGAGTATTGGGAATTAGTCGGTGGAGATAAAAAGACGGCGTTTAATAAATATTATCTTAATGGTGGCTTTCCTTATGCTGCAACTATTGATAACAAAGAAGTTCGCTTGGAATACTTTAGAGGTATATTCAACACTGTTTTACTTAAGGATATTGTTGAACGCAAGAGGATTTCAGACGTAAAGCTCTTAGAAGATGTAATACGATTTTTATTTGATAATATAGGAAATATAGTTTCAACTAAAAAAATAGCTGATAACTTGAACAGTAATGGCAGAAGGACTACATCAGGGACTATTGATAACTATATTCGAGCACTAAAAGATGCTTTTATTTTGTATGAAGCAAATCGCTATGATATCAAAGGCAAAGAGTTTTTGAAATCACTGGAAAAATATTATATCGTTGATATAGGCTTGCGTAACCTTTTATTGGGTGAACGCACTCGCAATATCGGACATACTCTTGAAAATATTGTTTATCTGGAGCTTTTGCGAAGAGGATATCAGGTTAGCATAGGCAAATTAGATCTGCTCGAAGTAGACTTCATTGCTCAAAAAGAGGATAAGCGCATTTATTATCAAGTATCTGCATCGGTTTTGGATGAAAAAACATATGAGCGTGAATTTGCTCCACTTAAAAAGATTAATGACAGCTATCCGAAGTATGTGCTTACTCTTGATGAATTCCCTATGGGTGAGGATGGGATTGAGCAAAAGAATATCATAGATTTTCTTTTGGAAGAAAATTGAGTCAAGTAGTTATATTGCTTCCTACATCCAAAAGTTTTTCGCCTGCAGAAGAAACAATACTTAAAAATCAGAAGTTTTTCGTTTAGAAAAGAAAAATTTTGAGTTTTTAGTGAGTTTTTCTCATACAGAAGAAAAAATATATACATTGCTTGCTGTTGCGCAGTTATTTTGAAACTGTAACCTGCTTTACATTATTTACTGCAAAATAATCGGAAGTACGCAAAGTGTAATATTTTCTTGACTCTATCAATGTAGAGTGTTACACTAGGCACAACTTCAAAAAGACCACAAACCGTTGAGACGGAGATCAAGTCAGCAGATGCGCTTACAGAGAGTTCGGGCAGGTGGAAGCCGGATAGAGATGCAGGCTGATAAATGGACCGTTGAGGGTGCTGTCAAATCGCTTCGGCGAGAGTATTCGGCAACGCAACACCGGCGTTAAAGGTGAGGAGTGTGATGGCACTCTGCGAGAGCGCGTCGCGATAGCGACGAAATAAGGTGGTACCGCAGGTATAAGTATTTACAGCCTGTCCTTGGAATTGCTTAGAAAAGCTAAGCAGCTTCAGGACAGGCTTTTTTTGTATAACAAATCTGTGATAGGCCTTCTCGTAGAATGTTAAAGCTTTAAACTATGGGAGGAATTAAAAATGATTAAAGAAGCAATTGTAAAAATCGTCGGCAAAGAGGATTTAACCTATAACGAAGCATATGACGTAATCAACGAGATTATGAGCGGTGAAACAAGTGCAACGCAGAATGCAGCCTTTCTGGCAGCGCTTTCTACCAAGAGCACTACGGCGGAAACTACTGATGAAATCGCCGGCTGCGCCACTGCGATGCGTGACCATGCACTGAAATGCGAAACGGGCATGGACATCTTTGAGATCGTCGGTACCGGCGGCGACGGCTCCAACAGCTTCAACATTTCCACAACCTCCGCTCTGGTTGCTGCGGCAACCGCGCCGCTTCCTCCAAATGCGGCACTGCGGATTGCCTGGAGGCGCTGGGCGTAAACATTCAGCAGGACCCGGAAAAATGCGTGGAGCTGTTAAAGGAAGTCGGCATGTGCTTCTTCTTCGCACAGAAGTATCACACTTCGATGAAATATGTAGGACCTATCCGCAAGGAGCTGGGCATCCGCACCGTATTCAACATCCTCGGACCTCTGACGAACCCCGGCAGCCCGAAGATGCAGCTCTTGGGTGTGTATGACGAGTATCTGGTTCAGCCGCTGGCGCAGGTACTGATGAACCTGGGAGTTAAGCGTGGTATGGTGGTTTACGGTCAGGACAGACTTGATGAGATTTCGCTGAGCGCACCGACTACCGTTTGCGAGTTCAAGGACGCCTGGATGAAAAATTACGTGATCAAGCCTGAGAACTTCGGCATGGAGCGCTGCACTAAGGCTGATCTGGTAGGCGGTCTGCCGGAGGAAAACGCTAAGATTACGCGCGACATTCTGGCGGGAGCGCAGGGGCCGAAAAGCACAGCAG
>ERZ779664.1270-NODE-1270-length-10422-cov-2.439857_pt1 | contig 10422 bp, 11 predicted proteins | sample MGYA00511478_ERZ779664 | MGnify/ENA primary metagenome ERZ779664 (study PRJEB29588, sample SAMEA2160437) | human gut metagenome | biome: human gut; feature: human-associated habitat; material: faeces | place: Denmark | collected 2008/2010 ...
TGTCCGCGCTGTGCACGTCGCCGCCTGTCACTCCCAGTTCGCCGGCCAGTTGTTCAGCCAGGCTTTCGCAGGTTCCGGTGGAGGAACCGTAAAATATACCAATCTTTTTCATGAAGTAAATATTTTAATTGTTTACGGTGCAAAAATATACCGTCTTTTTCTTTTTTGAAATACCTAAAAATAGGGCTTTTTGCTATTATCGTATTGGCCCTGATGAGCATAATAGTATTTTTTTATCTAAGATGGCAATACCTAATATAGGTATATGAGTAAAACGATCTTTAACGTTTGTTATTGGATAGGTTGTTTGAAGTTTTTGAAAAACCGTTAAAATTGGCTGATTTTAAAGTTTGCAATCCTCATTTATTAGGATTAACGATGTTAATAAATACCAAAAAATAGGTATTGTATGTTATAAGTAAAGGTTTTACTTTTGCGCCGATTCTAAAAAACTTAATTATATAAATAAAGATGAGAAAGACTTTAATTTTATGCTTAGGACTTGCTACAACTCTGGGATTTGTTTCATGTAGCGAAGAAGAAGGATTTACGTACAGCACTAACCCTATTGAGAACACAGCACTGAAGGACATTCTGGTACAAAAAGGCTACCAGTTTGACGCAAACGGAAAATTGTTGCTTGACGATTTGGCTAATAATACAACTACGCTTGATCTCTCTGGGACACAGATTTCCACAGACGCACTGGCAGAACTTTCCATGTTCCCTAACTTGACTGATGTGGATCTGTCGGACAATGGTTACGGCCCGGCGTTCGACTTTGCCAAATTACCGGAACAAATCACCGGCATAGACCTGACGGGTAATGAAATCTACGACTATGATAATCTTGTGAGTGTCGTAGTGGAAGAAAACGGCGATGAAACTGTGACTAACCTGCACGAAATTACCAAACTTTACCTTCCGGAAACCGCTAAAGAGAATATCGAAGATCTCGTGCGTTTCTACCGCCAAAACAAGGAAGCCATCACCGCCGGCACCATTGATATGAAGATGACTGATGTCGATGGCAATCTGCAAACCTATACCACCCTGCGCGACGTGCCCGACGCAAACCTGCTCGTCCGTTTGAAGACTGACTTCTCCGATTTGTTTAACGGCGACCAAATAGACCTTAACAAACGCTTGGGACTCGACCAAAAAACAAAGGAGTTACTTGTTTCTCCTACTGATAATGTTTCCAACTTTGAAGGTATTCAATATTTGATAGGAAGTCTCTCTTGGGAAGGCTCTAAATTCGGTCTTTACGCCGCTGAAGTAGAAAATGTAGCTTCTATGCCTAACGTAAAAGTAGGGAAATCCATTACTCAAATCATCCTGCAAAATGTAGAAGTGGAAGCTATCGATTTATCCAATGCTACTAATTTAGTAAATGTATGGATTCAGAATATCCCGGGTTTGCAGAAATTAGATTTGAGCTATTCTACTATTTGGGGACAACGAGATAAAGAGACGGAAAGTAATGAAACGTATGGCAGTAATCTGATGGTTCTTGGATGTCCTGCACTGAAAGAAATCAAATTGCCCGAAAAGGATGAATTGAAAGTTAACACCATTGACATCGAAAGCCTGGACGCATTGGAAACATTCGACATGTCGAATGTCAAAATGCTATCTAACATAGCTATTGGTGATTTGAATAATGACTTTAATCTGGTCTATCCGGAACTGACCATTTTCTATAATGAAGATGGACGTGCCGGTACTACTTTTGCCTGTTCAGAAAGCACTTTCTATAGAGAATCGACTCAAGCATTCTTAAAAGCAAACTATACCGATATCGATTCATCCGATAAAGTTAGAAGGTTAGGTTACAGTTCTTCTTTGATGTATGATGAAGGATGCCGTTGGAGGACTTTATTGAAAAATCAATAATAAAGTGTAATTATTTTTTTGTTAGACTTTAATTATAAAAACGATGCGAAAATTTTTCTTAGGAGCTACCCTTGTTGCAGCAAGTTTCGGAATGGCGCAGTCTGCTGACGCTGCCACAGTGATGGATGTGGATGGTGTAAGTACCGTATTGGCAATCAGCGATTACGAAGGTACTTATAACGGTACAATGGATCAAATCAAAATGAGAGGAGAAGATTATGAACCGCGTACAGCCTCTTATACTCTTGAAGGAGGTCTTTTAACTTGCGATTTTCCGCAAATCGGAAGTATGCCGGGAAATATCACTATCGAGTTGGAAGTAGAAGTAGATGAAGAAACCGGTGAAATTACAGCAAATGAAGGCGATCAAGCCGGGACTTTGAAAATCTTAAACATGCTGCCGATAAAATTGTACCTGGATTCTTTGACTGATGCCAAAGTTACAGGCAACACTATCGAGTTTACTCTGGCAGTATCCGGTAAGTTCTTAGGTGCAGATTTCCCTGCATCCGTACACTTTGTTGGAACAAAATAATTCGTCATTATTTTGTCAAGCTACGAAATTAAATTCAGAAAGAGTAAGGAGAAAGTTGTCAAACGGCTTTCTCTTAGCTCTTTTTTGTGTGTTACTAAGAAAAAATTATCACAATATATTCACCTCACCCAATGGGGAAGACACCATTATCCTGTCGGCAAGGCTGCTATGTCGCTAAAAACACTCCCGGTATGCAACCGACGGCGAGGAAACAAAATTATCCAAACCGCCTGAACCGCTTCTGAGGCCTACATGCGGTACACAGCAAAGACAGACTTTGCCATCGGAAAAAGCCTGCCTTTAATCATGGAAAAGCCATGACTTTACATACCCTTTGCGGAATACACGCAGGCAAGGGTAATGAACAGGAAACAATTATGGATTACAAAACAAGTAAATTATATAAGCAAAATGAAAAAGTTATACTTTTTATTCAGCCTTCTTATGGCAACAGTAATCGGATTAAGTTCGTGTGAAAGTGACGATTCACTTACCAATGAGCCACCTGCACAGGAATATATTGATAAGGCAAAGGAAATCCTCAACGGCGACATCGTACTCTCTACCAAAGCCACTATGAACGGCGTGGACAAGACTCTATTGGAGAGCGGTTGCCCAACCAAATTCAACTTCTCATGGCGGGAAGACGGGATGATGGTGCTTGACCTGAGCGACTTCACCGTAGGTGCCATGCCATTTGCCATCACCTTTCGATGCGCAACGCAGTTTATGAACCTTAACAGTTGGGAACAGGACGAATATCCCGACGACGGCTGGGTGAAGTTCGTAGGCACGGACGGGAATGTCACCACCAGTGGCGATGACGCTGCGGACAACCAACAAGGTAGTGGCGCCCGTGTGGACGGTTTCCTGAATGTGAACACTAACCAGATGGAGTTCATCGTGGACTACAACATGATGAACGTACGTACCGAAACTTTCCTGCAAACTATTGACAAGACCCGCATTGACCGCTTTGAAGAAGAATTTTCGCAGTATGAGAAAGACCTGGAAGAAGCAAAGAAAGAACAGGGTAAGAATTGAATATAAACAGTTGGAATTGTAAAAACAAAACGATAGATGAAACAGATTACAACCTTCATCCTGCTGTTGGCGCTATGCGTCTGTGCGGATGCGGCAGCCCAGCGGAGCGTCAGGCTGACGGTGCTGGAGAAAGGGACGGAACAGCCGGTCATAGCCGCTAATGTGGCCTATGCCGACAATCCGGAACTGAGGAACGCCATGCACACCATCACGGACGTGGACGGACAGACAGTGCTGAAGCTTGCAGGGAAAGGTAGTTGGTACTATAAGGTGACATACGTCAGCTTTGTACCGGAAACAGGGAAAATAGATAAAACCGAAACGGTGAAGACCGTATATATGAAAGATGATGCACTGGGGCTGAACGAAGTAGTCGTGACGGGTTCGCGTGCGGCACGCCCCATCAAACTGTCCCCCATAACCACGCAGGTATTGGGGGGTAAACAATTAGTGGATGCCGGATACGCCAATCTGCAGCAGGCTCTCCAGCAGGAAACTCCGGGACTGAATATACAGAAAGTGGGCTTCGGAAACGAAATCTCCATGCAGGGACTGGATGCCCGGCACGTGTTGTTCCTGATGGACGGCGAACGTATGACGGGCGACATGGCGGGCAACCTGGACTATGAACGTTTCAACCTTCATGCCATAGACCGCATCGAGATAGTGAAAGGTGCAAGCTCCACCCTCTACGGAAGCCGTGCGGCTGGAGCTGTCATCAACCTGATAACCAAAAAGACCTCCAAACCGTTGTCGATAGACGCCGGAGTGCGTTATGGACAGATGAACGAGCGCAACTACAAGAATCCGCAGCCAAGCGACTTCCTGTATATGTTCGAGCAGAATGCCGACCGCCCCAACCTGCAAGGCTGGGTGTCAGCCGGCTTCAATACGGGCAAAGTGACCTCGCAGACCGATGTGTGGTACAGCTCCACCGACGCATTCTATATGTATCAGGCGGAGAACGACAAGAAAGTCTATACGCAGGAGGCCAACCCTTTCCTTCCCCATGACATCACGGTGGGCAGCACCGCCAATGGGTATCGAAGGCAAGGAGCACATCACGATGTCACAGAAAGTCTATTACGATCCGATAAAAGATTTGTCAGTTTTGGTATATGGAGGAGGCTTCTTCATGAACACGTACGACCTGATACAGGACATGACGTTCAGTCAGGCGAACGAATGGAACGCCGGGGCCAAGGTGACTTACCATATGAAAGACTGGTTCAGCGTGACCGGAAGCCTGCACGGGGATTTCTATAACCGATACAAGCGCCATGAGCGCATCGATACCCGTAATAAGGACTATGAGAGCAGCATCTGGCAACCCCGTCTGACCGTGACGAGCGACTACTTCGACGGCCACAGTCTGATATTCGGCATCGAACACACTTCTGACGAATTGACCAGCGACCGTTTTTCGGGCAATGCCAACCATGACCTGAAAACCCGCGCCCTGAAAGAGACGGAATATTTCCTGCAGGACGAATGGACCATTAATCCCCAATGGATGGTGTCTGCCGGACTGCGCACTAACTTCTCGCGTGCGTTCGGTTTCATGGCTATGCCTAAAGTGGCTGCAAAATATTCACCCAATGAGCAGTGGGCTATCCGCGCCAACTATTCAATGGGTTACCGTTCTCCCAGTATCAAGGAACTTTTCTTTAACTGGGACCATTTGGGAATGTTCATGATTCGCGGTAATGAGAACATGCAGCCGGAGAAGAACAATTACTTTTCGCTCGGTGCAGAATATTCGAACGACCGCCTGTTCGTGTCCGGTACGGCATACGGCAACTATTTCCGCGACAAGATTGAGGGAGTGTGGCGTATTTATGACATGCAGTACAATTTTGAATATACCAATCTGAGCAAGCAGCGTCTGTTGGGTATTGAAGCTTTGTTACGCTGGAGGGTATTGGATTGTATGACCCTTAACGGAACTTACAGTTATGTCAATGTGAGCAAGAACGAGGGCATACAGGTAAATACCACATCTCCACACGCTGCTACTGCAAGTCTGGATTATAAATATGCACGGAAGAATTATCGTCTGAATGCTGTGTTCAGTGCATCGTATATGGGAAGCAAGAAGTTCGATGTGCAGGATCGCGTATTCGTGGAAGAGGACAACAAGAGCTATGATGCCTATTTCCGTTGCGACCTTCCGCAATATGTACTGTGCAACCTCTCCGTATCGCAGACTTTCTGGAACAAGGTGAAGCTGACTCTTGGTGTGGACAATCTGTTCAACTATGTGCCGAAAACACTGGGTTCCGGGATTACGATGTTCAATGTTCCGGCTACAGCCGGAACCCGCGGATGGGTACAGATGGAATTTATGCTTGATGATGTGATTAACTCTTTAAAGAAAAGGAAATGAAAGGTTTGAAATTGAAAATAATGGTTTTTCTGTTGGGGTGTCTGACGATGACCGCTTGTGTGGACTATGACGACATACAGCCTTTCAACGGAAAGACACTGCCTCGCAAGTCGGGTTATTCCACCGGTGTGACGAATGACTGGATTTATTTTAACCTGCGTACCGGCGAAATGTTCAATGCCTATGGGGTGAACAAGGACATCAAGGAAGGCGAACAGTACGGCCGCACGGATTGGGACTTGGCTTTTTGTGGCTACGTGTTGAGAACAAACAGCGGTACCAGTGGCATAGGCCGTGGAGGTGCTGCCGACTTGGGATATGGCGAATACAATAAGTGGACAAGCGTTTCACAGTTACCGTCGGATTTGGAATGGGTGGTCGATAATGGTGAGGTCAGTGTGACCATGTCGCAGAACGACTGGAACCATTACCTGGTGGAGAACGGGCTGGATTTTGATTCTAATCCCTGGTTCGACCCGAACAACGGACCGCAAAGGACAAAGACCAATGCCAATCCGTTGCTGGCCGAGGCGATGACGTTTGCCGGACCTCCTCCTGTATATACTCCGTCTTTCCACACATACGTAGTGCGTACGGCAGACGGACAGCGTTACTTCAAAATACAGATTATCAGCTGGTATGATGCTAATGTGGAGATAGGTGATGAAGGAGGAAGAATCAGTTATTACTGCGACGAACTAAAATAAGAAAAGATTATGGAGAAAGAAAAAAACAAAAAATACTGGTGGAAAGCCACCGCATCGTTTATAATGGTATTGTTCACCATGCCGCTTGGTCATGCCGTGATGATTCTGATGGAGCATTTCCTGGATGAGACCACACTGCATTATTCGGCTTTTGCCATGGGATTCGTGGGTATGCTGATGGTGATTGCAGGCGTGTTTGCCAAAGGAGATACGCGCCAGACTCTGTGGGGACTGTTCGGCGGTCTGCTGTTCTGGACGGGATGGGTGGAATTCCTGTTTATGTATTTTGCCAACCGTTTCGGCACACAGCCGGAACTCGACCCTGTGACGGGAGAGATAGTGACCCGTCCTGAATATCTTATACTTCCGGCTTCTTTCGGATTCTGGATGATGGTGATGATTATGTATCTGTTCAGCACACGCAACGGATGCAACTTCATCAACTGGTGGCAGCGTCTGCTGTTCAAGGGAAAGAAGAACGAGATAGCCGCTCGTCCGATGACACGCCACACGAGCATCGTTACCTTCATGGAGCTGATGATGATTCTGTGGGCTTCCTACTTACTGCTGATGTTCTGTTATGATGACGTATTCTTAGGCGAAAATCATCCTGTTACACTTTTGGTAGGCTTGGGCTGTCTGATAGGTTCGTTCTTTATCTTTGCCAAACAGCTGCGCATTGCTTCGTGGGGAGCCAATATCCGTATGGCCATTGCTACGGTGGTGGTTTTCTGGACACCTATCGAGGTGTTGGGACGTATGGACCTGTTCAGCGAGATATGGACAGATCCTTTGAACCATGTAATGGAGATGGTGATAATACTGGTAGTGTTTGTGGCTTTAGTGTTCTATCTCTGGTATAAGGGCGCAAGGAAATCGGCTGCTGTCGGATAAAAAGTCTGTTAACATGACAACAGGATTAAATAGAAAACAAACGAATTGGGGCAAAGCGATAGTGTCCATTGCGGTGACACTGGCAGCGATGCCCCTTACGCATATTCTTGCCCGTATGCTGAAAGACGGTACTACGGGAGTAGAACAGTTTTATGCGGGAATGGGAATGGGAGCCTTCGGACTGGGACTGGTCATTGCGGGTGTCTTTATCAAGGGAGATGCGCGGCAGAGCCTGTTGGGACTGTTCGGAGGGATGTTCTATTGGATGGGAGCGATTGATTTCCTGTTCATGTATTATGCCGAACGGTTCGGCACGCAGGCACAGCTCGACCCGGTGACGGGCGAGATTGTCAGCCGTCCGGAGTATCTGATACTGCCTGCTACATTCGGATTCTGGATGATGGTGATGATGCTGTACCTGTTTTGTACGGCCAATGGATGTAACTTCCTGAACTGGTGGCAACGTCTGTTCTTCGGTAAACATAAGAAGGAAATTGCGGCACGGCCAATGACACGGCATACCAGCATTGTGGCATTTATGGAAGTGATTACGATGTTGTGGACGTGTTACCTCACACTTATGTTCTGTTATGACGAGCGTTTCCTGGGCGACCGTCATCCGGTGACATTGCTTGTGGGGATGCTGGGGCTTATAGGTTCGCTGTTCATGTTTGCCCGTCTGTTGCGTTATTCTTCATGGGGCATGAGTCTGCGTTATGGTTTCGCTACGGTCATCATCTTCTGGATAGCCGTGGAAGTGTTCGACCGTATCAGCCTTCTTCCTGCTTTATGGAATGCTCCCGGGGAGCATATACTCCAAATAATTCTGATAGGCGGTTCGTTTGCCGTGGCGGGACTTTATGTGACATATCGTAAAATGATGCGCAGGGTATGAGACGGAGTACATGGAGAAAGCATCATAAATGGTTCGGACTGATTTTTACCTTTTTCATGCTTATGTTTTGTATAAGCGGTATTGTGCTGAATCACAGGGAGGCCGTATCGGATGTGGACGTGAGCAGGAAGTGGCTTCCTTCAAGCTATCGTTTCGACAGATGGAACAACGGGCTGCTGCGTGGTTCATTACGGTACGCTCATGCAGACTCCATTCTCTTGTACGGAAGTAACGGTATCTGGATGACGGATTCGGTTATGAGTACTGTTCTGGATTTTAATGACGGCTTACCTTCCGGTACTGACCGACGTAACATCAGAGCCGTTGTGCAGACTGCGGATAAAACCTTGTTTGCTGTCAGTCCGTTCACACTTTACAAAAGAGACGGGAAAAAGTGGGAGGAAATCTGTTTGCCGGACCGGCAGGAGGAGCGGTTGTCCGACCTGACACTGGCTGGAGATACGCTGGTGGTGACAGGCCGTTCTTATCTTTATATATCTACATTTCCCTATCATGGTTTCAGGAAGGTTGAAATAAAAGCTCCTGCAGATTATGATGGAAAGGTTTCTCTTTTCCGCACTGTATGGCTTTTGCATAGCGGCGAACTGTTCGGTACATTCGGGAAACTCCTGATGGACGGTGTGGCTGTGGTCATTATCATACTTTGTATTTCAGGAGTGCTGTATTGGCTGCTTCCCGGGGTTATCCGTCGCTTAAGAGAGAAAGGAAGAAATGTGTCAGACTGTACATCTTTGCTGAAAGAATCCTTAAACTGGCATGATACGGTAGGACGTTATACTTTCCTTCTGCTTATGTGGGTTGCCTTTACCGGATGGTGTCTGCGTCCTCCTGTACTTATCGCATTAGTCTATGGGAAAGTACCCCCGGTGCCCGGGTCCATGCTGGATGAAGACAATGCCTGGAATGACAGGTTGCGGATGACGCGTTATGACAGGGAATGTGGTGACTGGCTTCTTTCGACCTCCGAAGGCTTCTATTCGCTGTCTTCGCTGGATGCCGTTCCTGTAAAGGAAGAAAAGACTCCTCCGGTAAGTGTCATGGGACTGAATGTATGGCAGAAAGACGGTGAGGAAAGATGGCTGGCAGGTTCATTCAGTGGCATGTTTGTATGGGACAGGACCGATGGAAAGGTGCTTGATTTCTTTAGCGGTGATGAGGTGCATGAGGTGTCAGGACCGCCTTTCGGGAAACGGGCAGTATCAGGCTGTATTTCCGGTATTAAATCCGTTCCTTTTATAGTAGAGTATGAGAAAGGCACAGATTCTGTGTCTATGCCTGAAGAGTTTTCCGTTCTTCCGATGTCTTTATGGAATCTTGCTCTGGAAATACATACAGGGCGGATTTATACCTTGCTTGGTAAAGGAACTCTGGTTTATATTTTCTTTGCCGGACTGGCTGCCATGTGGTGTATATATACAGGATTTGTAATAAGAAAGAAAAAGAATTTTGTACGTAAAGAATAATATAGGTAATAAGAACTCATTTAATCTTTTTACTATAAAATAGGTATTGCTTTTTTTAATGAACATATCTACATTTGTCTGAGGAAATAATTCCGTTTATTCATGTTTGTAAACAGGTTGAAAAGAAATAGAATAGCAGGAATCTCTCTTTTGATTCTGTTCGCTCTTTACTGGTGCGGCATAACACTGTTCACCCATTCCCATGTGGTGAATGGGGTTGTTGTGGTGCACTCTCACCCTTATAACACTGAACATACCCATACTCAGGCACAATTTGAGACTATTTTTTACTTTCTCTGCTACAAACTTCAGGAGACACTCAATCTGGTATTGATTTGCCTTTATGGCTTATTCCTTTATATACCATTATTTTTGCTTGTGCCAGTGTACTTCCTGTATGTCCGGTAGCGGATGTCAGTGCCAGAATCAGTGGAATATAATCCAATCAGGTGGACTTGTTTTTATGTGGAAATTAAGTCCACCTATTTCACCTCCAGTAAGATGCGGTATTCTGCTTCAGTTTGCGGTATGGATAAAAAGAAAAACCGCTGATAATGATTGATTATCAGGGATTTGCTTGA
>ERZ779664.1272-NODE-1272-length-10413-cov-2.252365_pt1 | contig 10413 bp, 9 predicted proteins | sample MGYA00511478_ERZ779664 | MGnify/ENA primary metagenome ERZ779664 (study PRJEB29588, sample SAMEA2160437) | human gut metagenome | biome: human gut; feature: human-associated habitat; material: faeces | place: Denmark | collected 2008/2010 ...
ACAGTAGGATTTAAGCCTAACACTCTAAGTAAGCTTGTTCCCGCCATTCCTAAAACTATTTCTTGTTGAATTCTTGTTTCTTGGTTACCTCCATATAGATTTGCTGTAACACTTCTATATTCTGGTATATTTGCATCTATGTCTGAATCCATTAAATATAATTTAACTCTTCCAACATTTATTTGCCATACTTTTAAATATAATTTTTTCTTAGGCAATTTTACCGACACCAACAAATCTTTTCCTTCTACATCTTTTACAGGATATACAGGTAAAGAATCCCAGTCGTTGTCTATATATTCTTCAACTTGTTGTCCATTTCCATTAATTCTCTGATGCATGAACCCTTGTTTATATAAAAGTCCTATTGCTACAAGTGGAATACCTAAATCACTTGCTGATTTTAAATGATCTCCTGACAGCATCCCCAAACCACCTGAATATATTGGAAGTATTTGATCTAGCCCATATTCAGCCGAGAAATATGCTATCAAATCATTTTTATTCTCTGGGTAGTTTTTCTTAAACCAAGTATTTTTACTACTCATATAATCTTCAAAATTATTAACAAATTTATCATACTCTTTTAGGAATTCTGGGTCTTCTGCCATTGCTTCTAGTTTTTCTTGCGATACTAGTTTCAAAAATTTAACTGGATTTTTATTAACACTTTCCCATAGATCTATATCCATTTTCTTAAACAATTTTAAGAAATCTGTATTCCAGGCCCACCATAAATTTTCTGCTATTTCTGGTAACTTATTTATTCTCTCTGGTAATTGTGGTGTTACCGTTATTTTATTAAAAATGTACATTGACAATTCCTCCTTTGTAACTTTGCAATCTTTTCTTTCTGTTTAACATTTTCCATTATATTATCTATTAATAGAAAAAAATTTGCAAGTGTTTTTTGCAAATTTCTGAATATTTCTTTAACAAATTTCTTCCTTTTTCGCCATATTTTGTGTTATAATATTTATATAATAATTTTAGGGGGGAATTTATGAAGTTTATTAGAAGATTATTGTTATTTATTCTTGTTATTATTATAATCATCGGAAGCGTGCTTTATTTAAATGGTAACAAACTATATAAAGAAAAACTTTCAGAAATAAGTCTTGAAAATAAAGTGTCTTCTGTAAGAGAAAATTCAAATTTTATTAAGTTAAATAGCCTTCCAACTTACTATAAAGATGCTGTTGTGTCAGTTGAAGATAGAAGATTCTATTCTCACGGAACTATTGACTTTATCGCTTTAGCAAGAGCAACTTTTAGCAACATTAAGCAAAAAGATTTTAAAGAGGGTGGAAGTACCATTACTCAGCAAACAGCAAAAAATCTGTATTTAATAAAAGAAAAAGACGTTTCTAACAGAAAGGTTGCAGAATTTTTAATTGGTAGAGATTTAGAAAAAAAATACAATAAAGATGAAATCTTAGAGTTATATGTTAACACCATCTATTTTGGAGATGGATATTACGGGATTCAAGAAGCATCAAAAGGATATTTTGGAAAAGACGCAAAGGATTTGACTTTATATGAAGCCACAATGCTTGCTGGTGTTCCAAATGCTCCTAGCCTTTATGCTCCAACAGTCAACTTTCATTTAACTCAGAGCAGACAAAAAAAGGTTGTTTCTTCTATGGTGGAGACCGGAACATTATCTCAAGAAGAAGCTGATAAATTATATACTCAGATTGATTCATCAACTTATTCAAAATAAAGTTCGACCCCTCTCAGCACTACTGAGAGGGGTCATTGTTTGGAGTAGTTTAGCAGTTGGCCGCCCAAACGGTAATATGGTGCTTACCGTTCTCAACCTGCACATCATAGCCCTTTTCCGTCAGGGTAGCCGCTACAAACTGCGCACAGTTGAAATCGTCAAGAGAGTTTCCGATAGCAAAACCATACCGCGGGGATACCCGCAGCTGCTTCTCGAAAGCCTTAACCAGCTTGTTTCCACGATGCAAAACGTCCTTCTTGATAACAACTTCCTCTGCCTTGAACAACATTTCGTTTGTTCCTCCTTATTATTTTTTGTCCCATTTCTTGGGATTACTATTATTATACCACAATAGAAACATAAAGTCAATTTTCCCAAGGGTCAAATCGCCCAATACCGTAGTATTTATAGGTATTGGGCGTACTTTTATTTATATATTATATTTTTCTTTTTTGCTATATGTTGTATGTAAATATTTATGAGCAACTTTGCTTCCTGGTTTTTCTAAGAATTCCTTATATAATTTTATAATAGTAGGATTTTGATGTGATTTTCTTATCGTGCTAGCTTCATCTATTGAATATAGACTGTCTGCTCTTAGCTTTCTTACATCTACTGTACTTCTAATCTTTGAGCTTTTTATAGGTTGCCCTCCACCCATTACACATCCGCCTGGGCAGGCCATTATCTCTATAAAATGATATTCTGCTTTTCCACTTTTTATTTCTTCCATAATCTGTCTTGCAGCTTTTAAACCAGATGCAACTGCAATATTTACATCTTTTCCGGCAATTGTTAATGTAGCTTTCTTTATTCCTTCCTTTCCTCTGACTTCCTCATATTCCACCTTTTCAAGATTTTTTCCTTCTAGAATATCAGATGCTGTCCTTAGAGCTGCTTCCATAACTCCTCCAGTTGTTCCAAATATAGCTCCTGCTCCTGTTGCTTCTCCCATTGGATCATCAAACTCAGAATCTTCAAGCTTATTAAATTCTATGTTTCCTTGCTTAATCATTCTTGAAAGTTCTCTTGTTGTAATAACTGCATCCACATCTCTTAGTCCGTCTACTTCCATTTCTTCTCTTGTGCACTCATACTTCTTAGCAATACAAGGCATTACAGATACTACATATATCTTTGATGGGTCAACATTAAATTTTTGAGCATAATATGATTTTATAATTGCTCCAAACATTTGATGTGGAGATTTGCAACTTGATAAATGATCTAGTAATTCTGGATAGTTCTTTTCTGCAAATCTTACCCAACCTGGGCTACAAGAAGTAATCATTGGTAGAACTGCTTTTCCGTTTAGTCTATCTATAAATTCATTTGCTTCTTCCATTATAGTAAGATCTGCTCCTGTATTTGTATCAAATACCTTGTCAAATCCTAGTCTCCTAAGAGCAGTTATCATCTTGCCTTGTACATTTGTGCCTATTGGCATTCCAAATTCTTCTCCAAGCGCAACCCTTACAGCTGGTGCTGTTTGAACTACTGTATATACATCTGGATCTTTTAATTTTATCCATACTTTCTTTGTATCATCTTTTTCGTGAAGTGCACCTGTTGGACAAGCTTCTATACATTGTCCACAAAAAGTGCAATCCACATCTGCCAAGCTGTGATCGCCCGCTGTTGATACACAAGCTTCGAATCCTCTATTTATACAATCTATTGCTCCTACATTTTGGATATTTTTGCAAGCTCCTACACATCTTCTACACAATACGCACTTATTAAAATCTCTCACTATTGCAGGAGATTTATCATCTATTTTGTGTTTTGTTCTTTCTCCTTCATATTCTACATCTAGTACATTAAATTTTATAGCTAATGCTTGTAGCTCACAATTTCCATTTCTTATACATGTCAAGCAGTCTTTGGCGTGATTAGATATTATTAGGTCAAGTACCATTTTTCTTGCTTCTAATACATCTGGTGTATGAGTATGAACTACCATTCCTTCTTCTACTTTTTGAATACAAGATGTCGCAAATCCTTTTCTACCTTCCACTTCTACTATACACATTCTGCAATCGCCAATTTCGTTAACTTTTTTTAGATAGCAAAGAGTTGGTATGTCTATATTAGCTTGTCTTGCAGCTTCTAGTATGGTAGTACCTTCTGGAACACTTATTTCTTTATTATCAATTTTTAAATTAATCATTCTCTTTTTTCTCCTTCTTTAGCATTGAAAATTTGACATATCAACTTGTGCTGTTTGTCCTGCTCCTATTGCTTTGAACGGACATTTTTGCATACAGCTTCTACACTTTATGCACTTGCTCTGGTCAATTGCGTGTACTTTTCCTGGTTCACCAGATATTGCTCCAACTGGACACACTTTTTTACAAATATCACAACCTCTACACTTTTCTGAATCTATTACAATTTTGGCTAATGCTTTACATTCCATCGCTTCACATTCGTAGGTTATTACGTGTCTTCTGTATTCTTCTTTAAAATATTTCATTGTACTTAAAACTGGATTTGGAGCTGTTTGACCAAGACCACATATTGCAGATTTTTTAATATTGAATGCTAATCTTTCTAGCTTATATAAATCTTCCTCTGTTCCGTTTCCTTCACAAATTCTTTCAAGTATTTCTAACATTCTCTTTGTTCCAATTCTACAAGGTGTACACTTTCCACAACTTTCGCTTACTGTAAAGTCTAAATAAAATCTTGCTATATTAACCATACACTTAGTATCATCCATTACAATAAGTCCACCAGAACCCATCATAGAACCAATTTGAGCTAAACTTTCATAATCAATTTTTGTATCTAAATGCTCTTTTGGAATACATCCTCCTGAAGGGCCTCCTGTTTGGGCAGCTTTGAACTCTCTACCATTTGGTATGCCTCCACCTATATCATATATAATCTCTCTTAATGTTGTTCCCATTGGAACCTCTACAAGTCCTACATTGTTTACATTTCCACCAAGTGCAAACACCTTTGTACCTTTTGAAGTTTCTGTTCCTATTTTAGAATACCAATCCGCTCCATTTATAATTATCTTTGTTACATTTGCATATGTTTCAACATTATTTATTAATGTTGGCTTCCCCCATAATCCATAATGTGCTGGATATGGTGGTTTTACTCTTGGTTGACCACGTTTTCCTTCTATTGATTCAATTAACGCCGTTTCTTCTCCACAAACAAAAGCTCCCGCTCCTAGTCTTATTTCAACATCAAAGTTGAAATCTGTTCCAAATATTTTCTTTCCTAATATTCCATATTTTCTTTCTTGATCTATTGCAATTTGAAGTCTTTTTACTGCAATTGGATATTCTGCTCTTACATATATGTAACCCTTATCTGCTCCAATAGCATATCCTGCTATCGCCATAGCCTCTATTACAGAGTTTGGATCACCCTCTAGTATGCTTCTGTCCATAAAAGCTCCAGGATCCCCTTCATCAGCATTGCATATTACATATTTCTGACCATCAGGTTCTGCTTTTACAAAGCTCCATTTCTTACCTGTTGGGAAGCCAGCTCCACCTCTACCTCTTAAGCCAGATTTACTAATTTCTTCTATTACTTCATCTCTTGTCATTGTTGTTAAAACTTTTTCCAAAGCTTTAAATCCATCAAAGGCTATATATTCATCAATATTCTCTGGATCTATAACTCCACAATTTTTAAGAGCTATACGCATCTGCTTTTTGTAAAAAGGAAGTTCATCTAATTTTTTTACTACAGTGCCATCAATATCCTTGCAAAGTAATCTTTCAACAATTTTGCCTTCCATTATATGAGTTTTTATAATTTCTTCACAATCTTCTGGTTTTACCATTGAATAAAAAGTATCTTCTGGTCTAATTATTACAATTGGACCTTTTGAACACAAACCAAAACATCCTGTTTGTATTACTCTCACATTTTCTAGCTTCTCTTTCTTTACTATTTTTCTAAAGTTCTCTATTATTTGAGTTGATTTAGAAGACGTACATCCTGTTCCATGACATACTAATATGTGTTTTTCTTTGCACTTTGCATTTACATTAACTCTTAAGTCTAGTTCTTCTCTTTTTTCTTTGCGTATTTTTTCTATATCTTCAATAGTTTTTTTCACAATTTCCTCCTTTATGGCTTACTAGCCTTTGGTTAAAATTTATTCTTTAGACATATACATATCCAAAACTTCGTCCATTTTCTTAACAGTAGCTTTTCCATATACTTCATCATTAACTGTAAATACAGGTGCTAAACCACAAGCTCCAACACATCTTGTTGTATCTAATGAAAACTTTCCGTCAGATGTTGTTTGACCTTCTTCTACTCCTAATTTTGACTTCGCTCTTTCTAATATTTCTTTGGAACCTTTTACGAAACAAGCAGTACCTAGACATACTGAAACATTGTATTTCCCTTTTGGTACTAATGTAAATCTTGAATAAAATGTTATAACTCCGTACACTTCTGCTAACGCCATATTTAAATAATCGGCTATTTTAATTTGTGCAATTTTAGGAATGTAGCCATATTTTACTTGTACTTCGTTTAATATTGGAATTAAATTGTCTTTATTTCTTTGGTACTTTTTTAGGATTTCTCCGATTTCTGTCTTTAGCTTTTTCTCAACACAATTTGTGCATTTGTTTTCCTCCATGCTTTCCTCCTTTATACATTTGTATTTTGTGTTTATATTTTCTTTTAAGTTTATTATCTTTTTGGATGCAATATAACTGCAAATTGATTATACCAAAATCGACATTTTTATACAATGTTTTTAAAAAGTTTTTTATTTTATCCAAAGTAAAAAGTAATACAACACTTGTCGTTTACTTTTTAGTATTTTTATATTATTTTACTCTACCCAGCTTCCCATATTTATTTTTTCCCATCTGTCTCCTTTCTTGTTTTACCAAATATCAAATTATTTTTCAATCCATTGATAAAACTTCTTTGATTTTTGTATATTAAAAGCCAATAACATACTTGTTATCAGCTTTTAGATCTTATTTAGAGTAATTTACTGTTACCACGCAATTAACACTTGTTTGATTCCAGTTTGCGTCCCATTCACTTGGTTGTTCTCCTTTTTTGAATGATACATTTACTGTTATTGATGAAATAGCATTAAATACAGCGCTCCCCATCTTTGTAATATTTGGCGGAATATCTATATTTTGTAAACCGTTGCATCCTTCGAACGCATTGTTTTCAATTATTGCTACACTATTTGGTATTATTACATTAGATAAATTGGTACAATTTATAAAAGCTCTTTGTCCTATTGTTGTTACACCACTGCCAATTATTACATCAGAAAGTTTAGAACACCCGGCAAATACGTTATTTCCTATTACTCTTACACTATCTGGTATTGTTACTTTTTCTAATGTACGACTTCTCACAAATGTATACTCTCCCAGTTCTTGGATTCCATCAGATATTACAACTTCTGTTATAGTTTCTTGCATTTTTCCATACAAGGTATTGGAACATATTTCGCTCGCCCAAAAAGAACCTGAACTGCTGTCACTTTTTATTTGTGTTTTCTTCACAGGTTTTTTGTTTATATAATTTGGTATTATAACTTTTGTGTCATTCCCTTTATAACAATGTAATGTTACTGTTCCGTCATCCTCTTCTGTATATTCCCAATCAGCTATATTTTCTGGTTCTACTACTTTTTGTTCTTTCCTATCCGTGACCTCACTTATCCAGTCCGATACATTATCAATGTCCATTTGTTCATTTATTTGAACTTCTCTGTATCCTCTCCTGGCATCTTTTGATTTTTGGATTATTCCATTGTTATCTAATATTAAACTTATGCTTACTCCCGCTAATATTAAAAGCACTACTATTGTTACAACCAAAGCTATTAGCGTGATTCCGTTTTTTATCTTTTAAAAATTTTCCCATTTCTATTCTTCCTCCTTCTTTAGTATTTCCTTTTTCTGTTCTTTTATTGTATGTGTCAAGTGATAGTTGGCAACCGTCCTTTCAGTTGATTTTCTAGGCGTGTAGCCATTCCTACTTTCAGAAAAAAATTTTTAAATTTTTTATTTTTTTCTTTTTTTGACATCACATACTAAAATTTTTAATACAAAATTATTATATAGTTTTTTTTAGATTTTTGTCAAGTCATTTTTAGATATTTTTCTACTTTTTTTAATAAAAATTATATATGTAATTTAAGTCGCTTATTGATACCATTTTTATAGCTTGTAATATTGGATTTTTAGGGCTTAAAGTTACTTGCTTACAAGTATTGTTTGAGTTTATTTTTTCATTTGCTCTAAACACGTTTGTAATGCTTTCTAGGTTGTTTTCTATTTCTAGCATATATTGTTCTATACTGTCATCTATTTCTATTGGTTGTTCCAATTTTTCTAATTCTATAATTCCTTTATTCTCAACTTTACTTGCACATATTTTTGCTAAACAAGTTGCTCCAATTTTGCTAAAACTTAATCTTCCACTTTTAAATCTTTTGCTTAATACTGTGAATATTTGACTTTCCATTATTCCTGGATTCTTGTATTCAATTCCCTCTGGTGCTTCTGGCATTTCTATATTTCTTTCTTCTAATATGTCTTGGTATCTTGGTAAACCATCACTTAAATAACTTTCTAATCTTTCAATTTTCTTTACATATTTTTCCTCCCCTCCACATTCAAATTTTAGATATTTAAGAAAAATTGGTACTTCATCATATCTTCTTTCTGCAATTAATTTTTCTATTATTCTTCTATTTTCTTCTTCAGGTATATCTCTAATTATTTCTTGATGTATATGAAAATTATCTTTCTGTCTTATCGTATCTTTTGTTGCTAATTTATTTATCCATCTTGCTCCATCTCCATTTAGAATCCTAAGCTGAATCTTATCTACATCATACTTTTGGAATATTCTTGCGTCCCTTCGTTGTTTCATTTCCTTTGAACTCATAAATCCTACAATATACATTTTTTCCACCAATGTATGTCTTGGATCATCTTTCTTCCAACCTTCATAAGCAACGTGTAATTTTAATTCTGATTTCACGCTACTTTGTTCTTTGTACTCTTTTCCTTGCTTTTCACAGATTCTTCTGTTTTTTGCTTTTTGTTCTTCTCGATCTTTTCCTTGAAGGTTTATCCATAATCCATCTGCTTCTTCAAACAATACTGGTATTTCTTTTATTCCTGGTATTAATTTATCTTTACTATCCAACTTAATTTCTTCTTGTTCCTTTTCAATAATTTTCATACCTTCTTGAATGACTACATCTCTTACTGCTTCGTGGCTTATTGATATATTTATGCTTTCCATCAATTGTGATGAAGCGTCCCTGTACGAATTTGTTTCTACTGCTGTACTTAATATTTTTTCTACTAAGTTTGCTGATATTTTACCTATTGCTGTAATACTCACTAATTCATCTAAAAGAAAAATATATTTTTTACATTCTCTTTTAGTATTTTCATTTTCTGTATATTCATAAACTGCTCTTTTATATGTTACAACTCCTAAAACTGTTTTTATTGAATTAATCTTGTAACCCTTGTGTCTAAAAATCTTCTTATCCCTGTTTTCTTTAATCTTATTGTCATAACTTTCTAACATTGTTCTCAATATGCAACAACCTAAGTCGCATACGAATTTGTAGATTTTTTTCTCTAAATCATTGAAATTTACTTCATTATTTGCTACAATGTTATCAAACATAAATGATTCCCCCTTAAAAATGTTACTCGCAAATCAACATTTAAGGGAAATTATTTATGTTTTTCTTATACTTAGAAAACATAAAATCAGTTTTTCTATACTTTGCCAACTAAAATTTTACACTAACTCTTTTATTTGTTTTTTTCAATAAATGTCTACATATTTTATAGATTTTTACTTTTTTACTTTGGTTGTAAATTCTATATTTTATATAGATATTTACTTTATGCTTATACTACCACAATAAAAATTTTTTTACAAGTACTTTTTTTTGTTTCATTGATTTTCTTGTTTTTATTTTTAAATTTCAGTTCAAAGATATTCAAAATCTACTTTCTTAGAACATTAATGCATTTTTTATATGGTGTACATAAAATTTGTCTTGTCTTTTGTATACCTCAATTATATCAAATCTTATATAAGTATTTTCTAGCTTTTTACAATATAAATAATATTCTGCAGTTTTATAAATATGCTTTTGTTTTGTGTTATCTACCGCTTCTACTGGCTTTCCGAATTTATCACTTGCTCTGGTTTTGACCTCTACAAAAACATATTCATTTTTATCTTTTGCTATTATATCTATTTCTCCATAATAGATTCTAAAGTTTCTTATTAATATTTGACATCCTATTTTTTCCAAATATTTTACTGCAATATCTTCTCCTTTGGTTCCTAGTATATGTCTTTTATACATTATTCCACCCTCTTGTATTCATTTCCCGGCAAACTTTCTATGTATCCTTCAATTTCCATCATTGTTATTTTTTGGTTTAGTTCTGAAATATCTAGGTTTCTCTTTTTGGCTAGTTCATTTATTTCTATCGGATCTTCAGTTATGAGATTGTACAGCTTTTTGTATTCTCTTTTTGTTTTTTGTTATTTTATGTAACATTTTTTATAGAATAATTTGATTTTTCATGAATAGTATGGTATACTAGAGAATGTATCAAAAATATTTTAAGGAGGGTTTTCCCATGGAGAATCATGTCAAGCCTGTCAATGCAGGCAAT